>ERZ1699257.415-NODE-416-length-10224-cov-2.251164_pt1 | contig 10224 bp, 7 predicted proteins | sample MGYA00581521_ERZ1699257 | MGnify/ENA primary metagenome ERZ1699257 (study PRJEB42319, sample SAMD00040330) | human oral metagenome | material: saliva | host: Homo sapiens | study: EMG produced TPA metagenomics assembly of PRJDB4115 data set (Metgenomic analysis of... | reverse complement strand
GCCAACCGCAGACTCCTTCGTGAGGTGATGAGTGCTGCCGGTTTCATGCCTTTACGTACAGAGTGGTGGCACTTCAACCTTTGTACAAGGGCTTGGGCAAAGCAGAATTTGAGGGTGGTGAGGTAAAAAAGGAAGAAAAACCACTGCTCGCTTACTCTACCAAGTAGCCCCTCCCCCTTGCCCCTCCCCCAAAGGGAGGGGAGTGAATACCGAGATACCCCGATGTTAAATGGAAAGCAAGAAGATATGAGGAAGGGTAGTGTGAACAGGTAAGAAGGTTATATGCAAGAATCCTTAAACAAGATATAAGATTCTTTAGGTAAGGAGTTGGAGTATTTAATAGGATAAAAGTATAGGCAGATAAGATGGATAAAACGGATAAAATAAAGCAAGAGGAATTTCCTTTACCACGATATGTGCAGGAAGTTTTGAGCAAACATAACATTTCACTCCCCTCCCTTTGGGGGAGGGGTAAGGGGGAGGGGCTGCTCGGTAGTCTTTCTGTCTTAGCCCTACAATCCCACCGCTACCCCGATATTGACATGCCCTTCCTGCTCGACCAGTTGGCAGGATGGCAGACTGCACGCACGAAACTGCCGTCGTGGGCAGCGAAGGAGGATATCATTTACCCACCGCATCTATCGATGGAACAGTGTTCAAGTGAGCATACTGCGGAATATAAGGCACGATTGGTTGCATGCCTTGTAGGACTGGAGAACATAGCTTCTTCTGACCTTAATAACGATTGTAGCAGACCTTCTGCTGGAGAAAAAACTACTCCAAAGCAGCAAGAAAATCATGTTCGGAACAGTTTTGAAGGGTCGTTCTGCGACCTAACAGGCGGCTTTGGCGTTGATTTCTCCTTTATAGCACGCAGCTTTAAACGTGCTATTTATGTCGAACAGCAGGAGAACTTGTGCGAATTGGCACGTCATAATTTCCATGCTTTAGGCTTAATACAAGCAGAAGTAGTTAATGGTGACGGTACAGCCTACCTCCATCAGCTCGACCATGTGTCTGTGTTATTCCTCGATCCTGCGCGTCGTAACGAGCAAGGAGGTAAGACAGTGCTGATAAGTGATTGTACACCCGATGTCTTGGCATTGGAAGAAGAACTCTTAGAGAAGGCTGATACGGTTGTCATCAAGCTGTCGCCAATGCTCGATTGGCATCGTGCTGTGGACGAACTCAATCGTTTGGGCAATGTTGTTCGTGAGGTACATATCGTCTCTGTACGCAATGAATGTAAGGAATTACTGTTAGTTTTGCAGAGAACGAAAGATGAAAAAGATGACAAGACGGCTACGGAAAAAGCCCTACAAGTGTTCTGTGTGAATGACGAGAGTATCGTTTCTTATTCTCTCGATGAGGCTTTAAGCACATCACAGCGACTTCTTTCGGCTGTTCCCAAAGCTGGTCAGTATCTCTATGAGCCTAATGCTTCGTTGATGAAAGCAGGCTGTTTTGCTTTGCTTACTGCCCGTTATCCACTTTCAGCACTCAGTCTTAATTCTCATCTTTTTGTCTCTGAGGAGGCTATTAATGATTTCCCAGGTCGTCAGTTTGAGATAACAGCAGTTTCATCGTTCAATAAGAAAGAGTTACGACGTAGTCTTTCGGGGATAGACAAAGCTAATCTTGCCGTGCGCAACTTCCCTATGAGTGTTGCGGATTTGCGCAAACGGCTGAAGATAAAAGAAGGAGGAGATATCTACCTTTTTGCTACTACTGATGCAGAAAGCAATCACCTACTTTTCGTTTGCAAGAAAACAGCGATACCAACTTGTGACTCTCAATAATTTTACCTAACTTTGTAGTCTTTTTGTTGCGTAACAGAAGCTATGTTTTTTGTCCGCTGAATGTGGCTGGTCAGACACTGTTTGATTAATAGCATAACGACTTTTAAATAGAAATATATGATAAATAATTACCGATAAAACCTATTAAAACAATGAACAGGTATTTTAAGTTGGTCATCGCTACAGCCTTGATTGGTGTAACAACATCGGCTAATGCGATTGATCGTAAGACATTAGCGCAGTACGCTTCTTCGTTACAAGGACTGAAGAAAGAGCAGTTAAAGGCAGCTTTACACAAGCTGATGGACAAGAAGAAAGTACTAAAGTATGGTGGTAAAGGTCCAGGTTATACATGGCATGGCTTCTGGTACACTGACCGAGATCCGCAGACCAACGAGTGTTATAATCGTTATAGCGATAAGAAGTTTTACTTTGAAAGCACAAATACTGGTAATGCTATTGCTGGTATGAATATTGAACATTCTTTCCCAAAAAGCTGGTGGGGTGGTCATAAGAATGATGCTTGGTGTGATCTCTATAACCTTTATCCATCCGATTCTCATGCTAACAGTTCAAAGAGTAACTACGTTATGGGCGTTGTTGTCAACGTTACAGAAGAAGCTGGCGCAGGCTATGACAAGGTCGGAACAGGCTATGCTGATGGCAAACTTGTAAATATGTGGGAGCCGGGCGACCGCTTCAAGGGTGAGTTCTCACGTAGTTATATGTATATGGCTACAACTTATCAGAACCTTATCTTTACCTCAGAAGGTGCCAAACAATTGGAGACGGGAGCTTATCCAACGCTGAAAAAGTGGTCATCAGACCTCTTCCGTCAGTGGAGTAAGAACGACCGTGTTGACGAGATGGAAATCAAACGTAACGAAGCTGTCTATAAGATTCAGAATAACCGCAACCTCTTCATCGACTATCCTAACCTTGCTGAGTACGTATGGGGTGACAGTATGGATGTGGAGTTTAACCCTTATCGCTCTATAACAACAGCTTCGGATGATGCAAGATACACAGGCGTGATAGCTCCTGAAGACCCAGTAACGCCAGACAATCCAGTGGTTACACCACAGGGCGGGACTTTCGTGAAGACAATAACAGCCCCTGTAGCTGGCAAGCGTTACGTTCTTGTAGCTAAAACTGGTAGCAATTTTGTTATAGCATCTACTTTGAAGGGCAAGAGTTTCGGTTATCTGCCAACAAAAGGCATCACTGATAATAATGAAAAGGTGAATGTTGCTGATGACCAGTCGGTTCTTACTTTGGAACAGGGAACAACAGGCTTATATATCAAGGATGCTAACGACAAGTATTTCGGACAGGAGGATAAGTACAAGACCGTTCAGTTTGTGACTAAAGATAAGGCGGTATAGTGGACGTTGGAGCCAAAGGCTGATGGTACATTCACAATCACATCTTCTACGGGACATGTACTTCAGTATGATACCAAGTATAAGACGTTTGGTGCTTACAAGCCAGCTTCAGCTAATGGAATCTATCCAATGCTCTATGTAGAAGACACGACAGCAGGAATTGGAACCGTGTGGACTGTAACAACCACTGATGAGGCTGTTTATAACTTGCAGGGCGTTCGTATGCCAGCTGATACACAACTCGCTCCTGGTATCTATATCCGTGGTGGCAAGAAGTTTGTTGTGAGATAAATAATTCAGAATAATAAGCGAATCTATTAATATTAAAAGGCTTCATAATTCCTTGTTAAAAAAGGTTTTATGAAGCCTTTTCCTATATCCGAAAGATAATATTCTGCGGATTTGGTAGGGCTAAATAACACTTGTATTGACGTCAAACACGTATGTTGCGCATGGTCAGCACGAGTGGTGCGGATGCTCAGCACATATGGTGCGGACGCCTAACACGAGTCCTTATGACTGAGTAGTAGGGTAGTGATAGTCAATAAAAAGGAGCGTAAATTTGCCAATCTACCTTTTTTTTAGTACTTTTGCACGTTTAAGATTAGGAAAATAACGAAATTAAAAGATTCTAAATGTCATCAGTTCAGATAAAGAGAGTAGAGACGAAGAAAGACCTTAAGGCTTTCATCGAGTGTCATTATGACCTCTACGAGGGTAATCAGTATGATGCCCCAAACCTCTATAGCGATGAGTTTAAAACGTTGTCAAAAGACAAGAATGCTGCTTTTGACTTCTGCGAAGCTGAGTATTTTCTCGCCTTGAAGGAGGGAAAAGTGGTGGGGCGTGTAGCTGCCATCATCAATAATAAGGCAAACGAAAAGTGGGACAAGAAGGATGTTCGCTTCGGCTGGATAGACTTCATTGACGATATTGAAGTGTCAAAAGCTCTGTTGAAGGCTGTTGAAGACTACGGCAGAGAGAAAGGTATGACCTCTGTTGTTGGTCCACTTGGTTTCACAGATATGGACCCAGAGGGTATGTTGACATGGGGCTTTGATCAGCTCGGTACAATGGCAACTATCTATAACTACGATTATTATCCAAAGCATATGGAGAAACTTGGTGGCTGGGAGAAGGATAATGACTATGTAGAGTATCGTCTTGATGTTCCAGAAACAGCTCCAGAGAAATACACAAAGATTGCAGAGATGGTGGAGAAACGATATAATCTCCATGCGCGTAAACTGACCAAGAAGGAAATCTTCGAGGGTGGTTATGGTAAGAAACTCTTTGACTTAATCAATGTTACTTACTCTCATCTATATGGCTTCTCTGAGTTGAGTGAACGCCAGATAGACCAGTATGTAAAGATGTACTTCCCACTTGCCGACCTCGATCTTATAACTGTTGTTGAGGATGGTAATAAGGATAACCAGTTAGTTGGTCTTGCAATCACAATCCCATCACTGACACGTGCCTTGCAGAAGTGTCACCGTGGACGTCTTTTCCCATTCGGATGGTGGCATTTACTACGTGCAATAAAGTTCCACAAGACGGAGGTTGTAGACCTTCTCCTTATTGGTGTCCTACCAGAGTATCGCTCAAAGGGAGCTAATTCCCTTGTCTTTGCTGACCTCATTCCACGTTATGTGAAGTACGGCTTCAAGTGGGGTGAGACGCACGTGGAGATGGAAACCAACGAAAGCGTACAGAGTCAGTGGGGCCCATTAGACCCAACAATGCACAAGAAGCGCAGATGCTATAGGAAAGCGATTGGGTGATAAATGTTGAGTGTTGGGTGTTGATGGATAGTTTTGACATGTGTTCTTTCTATATTTTCACGTGTTTCTTCTATTTCAACACCTAATTGCTCATTAATGAACACTCAATATCATAAAATAGCTAAGCCCTTATCACCTAATAATTAACCCTCAATAACCAATAATTCACAGCCAACAACCCAGCACATGGATAAATCATCAACCCCCAACACTCAACCCCCAACACCCGTAACTTACACCGACGATAATATCCGACACCTATCGGATATGGAGCATGTGCGTACCCGTCCGGGTATGTATATTGGTCGTTTGGGCGATGGAAAGTTGCCTGAAGATGGTATTTATGTACTCTTGAAGGAGGTCATTGATAACTCTATCGACGAGTTTAAGATGAATGCCGGCGACCGTATCGAGATTGATGTGGAGGATAATCTGCGTGTTAGTGTGCGCGACTATGGGCGTGGTATTCCACAAGGAAAGCTTGTTGAGGCTGTGTCTGTACTGAATACGGGTGGTAAGTATGACTCTAAAGCGTTTAAGAAGAGTGTTGGTTTGAATGGAGTGGGTGTCAAAGCCGTTAATGCATTGAGTGCTCATTTCGAGGTGAAGAGTTTCCGTGATGGGAAGGTGCGTGAACTATCGTTTGAGAAAGGTAACCTCCAAAGCGACAAAACAAAGAAGTCTGCGGATGAGAATGGTACTTATATCTACTTTGAACCAGATGCAACGCTCTTCAAAAATTATAGCTTCCATGATGATATAGTAGAGGAGATGCTCCGTAACTATACCTATTTAAACACCGGATTGACGATTATGTACAATGGTCGTCGTATACTTAGTCGACATGGTTTGAAGGACCTTTTGACTGATAATATGACTGTTGATCCATTGTATCCGATTGTTCACATGAAGGGAGAGGATATTGAGATAGCTTTCACACATACCAATCAATATGGCGAGGAGTATTACTCTTTCGTGAATGGTCAGCATACAACGCAGGGCGGTACACACCAGACTGCTTTCAAGGAGCATATAGCCAAGACGATAAAAGAGTTCTTCGGCAAGTATGAGTATGGTGACATTCGTAACGGGTTGGTGGCTGCCATCGCTGTAAACGTTGAAGAACCAGTATTCGAATCACAAACTAAGATTAAGTTAGGGTCCACACAGATGTCGCCTGATGGGGAGTCTATCAATAAGTATGTGGGCGACTTTATCAAGACAAACGTCGACAACTATCTCCATATCCATAAGGAAGACTTCACCGATATACTTGAGAATAAGATCAAGGAGACCGAGCGAGAGCGTAAGGCAATGGCTGGTGTAACGAAGTTAGCACGTGAGAGAGCGAAGAAAGCCAACCTCCATAACCGTAAATTGCGTGACTGTCGTGTACACTATTGTGACGTGAAGAACGATCGAAAGGAGGAGAGTTCTATCTTTATAACAGAGGGTGATTCGGCCAGTGGAAGTATCACTAAGAGTCGTGATGTTAACACACAAGCTGTCTTCTCATTGCGTGGAAAGCCGCTTAACTGCTTTGGATTGACAAAGAAAGTAGTGTATGAGAATGAGGAGTTCAACCTCCTTCAGGCTGCGCTCGACATTGAAGACGGACTCGATTCACTTAGATATAACAAGGTAATTGTCGCAACGGATGCCGATGTTGATGGTATGCACATCCGTTTGTTGATAATAACTTTCTTCCTTCAGTTCTTCCCAGAGCTGATAAAGAAGGGGCATGTATATGTCCTCCAGACACCGCTTTTCCGTGTTCGTAACCGTCGAACAAAGATAAAGAACAAAGAGGTGATTGCAGAAGCGGACGCTCGTCGTGTGAAAGGAGAGAAAAAGAACGACTTTATTACACGTTATTGTTACTCTGAGGAGGAGCGTGTAGCAGCTATCAGCGAGCTTGGTCCAGACCCAGAAATCACCCGATTCAAAGGTCTTGGTGAGATTTCTCCTGACGAATTTGCCCATTTCATCGGTCCAGATATGCGTTTGGAGCAGGTAACCTTGCATAAGAATGACCAAGTAGCTAAGCTCTTGGAGTATTATATGGGTAAGAATACGATGGAACGTCAGAACTTTATTATAGACAACCTCGTTATAGAAGAGGATCTTCCTGACGTGGAAGAATAATAAAGAAAGTCGGTAAAAGGGATAGAATTTCCAAATGATGTCCGTACGATTGTTGGTACATCTGTGAATAATATAAATAAAATTGAAGAGCAAAAAGCTGTCTTTAAAAGTGCTTTTTATTGCTTTCTTCAAGCATATAACAAAACTATTAAAACATAAGATTAGGATATGAGAAAGTATATTTGTCTTTTACTTTTTTACCTTTTTACCTTTTTACCTTTGTCGGCGCAGCAGGGTAACGATTCTCCTTTACGCAAACTGCAGTTGGCAGAGGTGGCTATTAAGAACTTCTATGTGGACTCTGTGAACGAGCAGAAGTTAGTCGAAGATGGTATTAGGGGTATGCTCGAGAAACTCGACCCCCATTCTACCTACACAGATGCGAAGGAGACCAAGGCAATGAACGAACCGCTGCAAGGCGACTTTGAGGGTATTGGCGTACAGTTCAATATGATTGAAGATACACTTGTCGTTATCCAGCCTGTTGTCAATGGTCCATCTCAGAAGGTGGGAATCCTCGCTGGCGACCGTATCATCAGTGTGAACGACTCTACTATCGCTGGTGTGAAGATGGCACGTATCGACATCATGAAGATGCTACGTGGTAAGAAGGGAACGAAAGTGAAGTTAGGTGTTGTACGTCGTGGTGTAAAAGGGGTACTTACCTTTGTCGTTACACGTGCTAAGATACCAGTTCATACCATCAATGCCTCTTATATGATTCGTCCTAATGTGGGCTATATTCGAATCGAAAGTTTCGGTATGAAGACCCATGACGAGTTTATGTCGGCTGTTGATTCACTGAAAAAGAAAGGCATGAAGACCCTCCTTCTCGACCTACAAGACAATGGTGGCGGTTACCTTCAGTCGGCTGTTCAGATATCAAATGAGTTCCTCAAGAACAATGACATGATTGTTTACACCGAAGGACGACGCGCTCGTCGCCAGAATTTTAAGGCAATTGGCAACGGACGACTGCAGGATGTAAAGGTTTATGTATTGGTAAACGAACTCTCGGCTTCGGCTGCAGAGATTGTCACTGGTGCTATTCAAGATAATGATCGTGGAACAGTTGTGGGCCGCAGAACCTTTGGTAAGGGACTTGTACAGCGTCCACTCGACCTTCCTGATGGTAGTATGATTCGTCTGACAATAGCCCATTACTATACGCCAAGCGGTCGTTGTATTCAGAAACCTTATACAAAGGGCGACCTAAAGGATTATGAAATGGATATTGAAAAGAGATTTAAGCATGGCGAGTTGACCAATCCAGATAGTATTCAATTCTCAGATTCTTTGAAGCATTACACCATCCGCAAGCATCGAGTTGTCTATGGTGGCGGTGGTATTATGCCTGATAACTTTGTCCCACTTGATACAACAAAGTTTACTCGCTATCATCGTATGTTAGCCGCAAAGAGTATTATTATCAATGCTTATTTGAAGTATGCTGATGCGAATCGTCAGGCTTTAAAGGCGCAATACAGCTCATTTGACGCGTTCAATAAGGGTTATGTGGTACCACAGTCATTGCTCGATGAAATCGTGGCAGAGGGCAAGAAAGAAAAGATTGAGCCAAAGGATGCTGCAGAATTAAAGGCTACTCTTCCTAATATTGCGCTACAGATAAAGGCGCTTACTGCCCGTGATATATGGGATATGAACGAGTATTTTCGAGTGTGGAATACTCAGAGTGACATTGTCAATAAGGCTGTTGCGTTGGCTACGGGCAAGTAGAAAAGTAGGGTAACATAACTCTATAGAGTTTTATAGCCTGACGTTATAGGGCAAACAGAATAAGAAAAGGTGCTTAATTGAACTCCAATTAGGCACCTTTTCTTATTCAGTTCTTTCGTTAAACCCAATTAGTCATTAGCGACTACGCTTATTCCGACACATAAACCTTGGCATGTTATTAGGTTGAAAAATCACAGATAAAGGCTTGAAAAATCATTACATATATTCGGGTAAAATAGCTATAAACAAAGAGAAAAACACGTATAAAAGGCGTGTTTATAATCATCAGACAATCAGTTAGTTATGAAGTTGCGTAAGGAAAGGTGCTTAATTGGACTTCAAAAGGGCGTTAGTAAGGGTCTTAAAGGGCACCTTTTGCAAGTCAATTAGGCGTCTTTTAGAAGCTAAAAGAGCATGTGTTGGTTTTGAGGTGAGTGAAAATAGTTTACAAATATCAGGTAAAATGGGAATAAGTGATGCGCTTTTAAAACATTGTATAAACCTTTATTCTAATTCCGAATACTAATTCTTCTGCAGTCTACCTACAATCCGTAAGCAGAGAAATGAAGTCAAATAATAAGGGCTGAAACCCAAGGTAGGATTCCAGCCCTTCAATCTCGTTTATGGGAACATCAACCGAATTAGGTTGAAGTCCACCGTTATTCGCCACTCATCTCCTTTAATAGCGCGAGTGCTTTGTTCTCGTTTTCTTCCATAATCTCACGCTCTCCAGGACCCTTGTCATTGATACCACAGAGGTGAAGGATACCATGAATGATAACTCTGTGAAGCTCGTCCTCATACGACTTCTTGAAAAGTTCGGCATTAGAGCGGACTGTGTCAAGTGAGATAACAAGATCGCCATTGAGCACATCCTCCTCATCATAGTCGAAAGTGATGATGTCCGTGTAATAATCATGTCCAAGATACTCGTTGTTTACTTCGAGAATCTTCTCATCATCTACGAACATATAACCAATTTCTCCAACCTTTCTACCATGCGTTGCAGCAACAGCTTTAATCCAACGAGAAATCTCTCGTTTCTTGATTTTAGGCATCTTAACACCTTCAGCACTATATGTTATCATCGTGTCTATGTTTTATCGATGAGGCTTGTGCGCCTCTGTCTAATCGTTAATATCCCTTTGGTAAGAACTCAGTGATGTCTCTTCCAAAGTTTTTCAGTTCTCTTACAACGCTTGAACTGATACTTTCAAATTGTGGTTCAGCGTAGAAAAAGATAGTTTCAATAGAACTCAAGCGTCGGTTTATATCAGCTTGTTCGCGTTCATATTCAAAGTCTTTTACGCTACGTACACCCTTAATGATATATTCGGCTCCCTCTCTTCGTGACAAGTCGATGGTAAGGTCGCC
>ERZ1699257.411-NODE-412-length-10304-cov-2.593593_pt1 | contig 10304 bp, 10 predicted proteins | sample MGYA00581521_ERZ1699257 | MGnify/ENA primary metagenome ERZ1699257 (study PRJEB42319, sample SAMD00040330) | human oral metagenome | material: saliva | host: Homo sapiens | study: EMG produced TPA metagenomics assembly of PRJDB4115 data set (Metgenomic analysis of... | reverse complement strand
ATAATTAATCCCCATACAATAAGCCCACTGTTAGTTTTCATAATTTCACTACTTATAAACTTCGGTATAAATAAATTCTTTGCAAGAACAGATTTTACCCCAAGATTTATCGTAGGTATAGTTATTAAAAAGTAGAATATAAAAAATAAGGTTTGAAAACCTGCAAGATTTTTTGTCTTAGTCCACGCATTGTCTAATATGCTTCGAAATGAATATTGTTTTTCCGTTAATTGACCATAGATAGTAAAGGTTAGTATAGAAAACTCAATAAACATAAAAAATGCTACAATAAGAACTAGTAAGTTTAAAATCACAAAACTATAGGGATTAGTAAGGATATGTAGAATATTATTCTTATCTAAATGTTCTTCACCTGCAAGTGTAAGAGCGAGCTGGAAGATTCTAGATATAAGCCATAAACTACAAATAAGCATTAGCTGAATAATTGCAGCAATAGATATATATGTAAATTTATAACGATTTATATTTTTTAGAATATTGGAAAATAAATTATAAATCTTAAAATCCATGATAACCTCACTTTCTATAGTATTTTTATGCTATTAGATTATATCAAAATTACTATTTTCAAGCAAGGATAAGAAGCTTTAAAAAATATTTATGGTAACGTTACTTTTTCCTATTGACATTTGTGGTAGAAGAGGTGTACAATAAAAAAGTAACGTTACCATTACTGTTTGGTAAACGTTAAGAGTCATTATATAAAAAAATACAAAGGAGAAAGAACTATGGACTTAAAAAAAGTTGTAAAAGAAGTTGTTGAACATAGTGGTGGTCAAGAAAACTTACGATCTGTTGTTCACTGTGCAACTCGTCTTCGTTTAGAATTAAACGATGAAAAAAAATATAATAAAGAAAAATTAGAGGATATTGAAGGTGTTAAAGGTGTATTCTTTAATAATGGTCAACTTCAATTAATCTTCGGAAGTGGTCTTGTTCAACAAGTTTACGCGGCATATAATGAAGTATTTAAAGGTGCTGCTTCAAATAGTGAAGAAGATTCAAGTGAAACTGTTAAAAAACCAAAAGGAAATCCACTACAGCGTTTTGTAAAAATGTTAAGTGATATTTTCGTTCCGATTATCCCAGCGATCGTTGCTGGTGGTCTTTTAATGGGTATCAATAACGTCTTAACAGCTAAAGATTTATTCTACACTGGTAAATCAGTTATTGAAGCTAACCCAGGTATTGCAGGTCTTGCTGATATGGTTAACGTATTTGCTAATGCACCGTTTGTATTCTTACCTGTATTAATTGGTTTCTCTGCTACTAAACGTTTTGGTGGTAACCCATATCTTGGGGCAGCACTTGCGATGTTAATGGTTCACCCAGATGTAATGAACTTTTATGTATTTGGTAAATTAGATCCATCTACAAACCAACTTCTTGCTCCAGCATTAGATATCGTTAACCAAAGTGGTCAAGCAGTTGATGGACTGCAGAGACTTACATCTCTTCAATACTGGGATGTATTTGGATTTAAGATTGCTAAAGTAGGATATCAAGGAACTGTATTACCAATCCTTGCAGCTGCTTGGTTATTAGCGACAATTGAAAAATTCTTACGTCGTGTAACTCCATCATGGTTAGATAACTTAACTACACCATTAGTTTCATTATTCGTAACTGGATTTGTAACATTCGCATGGATGGGGCCTGTACTTCGTGAAGCTGGTACTTTATTAGGTGAAGGATTACAATGGTTATACATGCAAGGTGGATTCGTAGGAGCAGGTATTTTCGGTTTATTCTACGCACCAATCGTAATCACTGGATTACACCAAAGCTTCTCTGCTATCGAAACTCAATTACTAGCTGCAACAGGATTAACATTTATCTTTCCAATCGCATCTATGTCTAACGTAGCACAAGGTGCAGCGGTTCTTGCAGTATTAGTATTCTCTAAAAACACAAAAATGAAATCAATCTCATCAGCATCTGGAATTTCTGCATTATTAGGTATTACAGAGCCGGCTATGTTCGGGGTTAACTTAAGACTTAGATATCCATTCTACGGAGCTATTGTAGGAAGTGCGGTAGGAAGTGCATGGATTGGATTAAACAAAGTATTTGCATCAGCATTAGGAGCGGCAGGTCTTCCAGGATTCTTATCAATTCCTGCTAACCACTGGTCAACATTTGGTATTGGTTTAGCATTATCATTCATAGTTTCATTCTCAGTAACAGCATACTTCTTCAAGACTAAGAAGGAACTTGTAAATGCTAGCTAATAACTGGAAACAAAATCTTCATTTAGAACCTACTAAAGGTTGGCTTAATGATCCGAATGGATTAGCTTACTTTAAAGGTAAATATCATATTTTTCACCAATATTCATATGAAGTAAACGGAGGACTAAAATTATGGTATTACTATACTAGTAGTGATCTAAAAAATTATGAAGATCGTGGCGTTTTCTTAACACCAACGATTGAAGAAGAAACACATGGTGTGTATTCAGGAAGTGCCAATATAGAAGACGGAAAATTAGTCTTCTATTACACAGGAAATGTGAAATATCAAGGAAATTATGATTACGTTCATGCTGGACGTGGTCATAATACCATATCTTTTGAAACGGAAGATGGAATTAATTTTACTGAGAAAAAATGTCTGTTAAAAACAGATGATTACCCTAATATGTCAAATCATGTTAGGGATCCAAAGATATTTGAAAAAAATGGAAAAAAATATCTAGTGCTAGGTGCTAGAGATAGTAATGATTGTGGATGTTTATTAGTATATTATAAAGATACTCTTAAACCGTATAAAACTATTTATTCACAAAAAAATCTAGGATTCATGTGGGAATGTCCTGATTATTTTGAAGTAGATGGAAAAGAAATATTTATGTTTTCACCTCAAGGTATTACAAGAATGTACCCATATTATGAAAATATGTATCAAATTGGATATTCTGTTGTAGAAGAAGGAATTGAAAATGTAGATAAATTAGATAACTTCACACTATTAGATTATGGACATGATTTTTATGCATCACAAACATTTTTAGATGAGGATAATAACCGTGTACTAATTGGTTGGATGTATGTGCCGGATAGTAGTTATACAAATCCGACTATAAAGTTTGGTTATCAAAACTGTCTAACAGTGCCTCGTGTAGTAAATTACAAAGATGGAAAAGTTAGACAAACCTTACATAAATCGGTGAAAGATTTATTAGGTAGCAATATTAAAACTAATGACTTTAATAAAAATACATGGTATTATAAACAAGAACATGGAAAAGATTTTGAAATTAGCGTAGCTGATTTTAAAGTTAGCTATAAAGATAAAGAATTAAAAGTTTCTTTTGGAACTAGTGGCTATGGAAGAGATGATAGAAAATATAAACTGAGTTTAGAAAATATAGAGATAGTATTCGATAGTTCATCAATTGAATTATTCGCTAATGATGGATCATTTACAATTTCTACAAGATTCTATCCAGAAAATCACGATGTAAAAATATTAGCTACTAATTATGTAGCAAAAGAACTTGGAGCAATCGAAATTAGAGAGGAGAACTAAAATGGCAGTTTTATGTATAGGAGAGATGCTAATTGACTTTATTGGTGAAGGTGTAGGAACAATCGATAAAGTAAAATCATTTAAAAAAGAGGCTGGAGGCTGTGTAGCGAACGTTGCTTGTGTTGCGCAAAAACTAGGTCATAAGAGTTATTTATTAACATCACTTGGGCAAGATGGTTTTGGTGATTTTCTAGAAAATACTTTAAAAAATGAAAATGTTGACTGCAAATATGTTAGCCGTAAAGCTGATAGTTTCACACCATTAGCATTTGTTTCTTTAGATGAAACTGGGGACCGTTCATTTAGTTTTTACTTCAAAGGTTCATCAACGTTAAGAATTAGTAAGGAAGATGTTGAAAAAGTTGATTTATCTGAAATCGAAGCAATTCACTTCGCAAGTATCGCCATACAAGAAGAATCAAAAGATAGCCATCATTTATTACTGAAAAAAGCTAAAGAAGCGGGAGTGTTAATTTCTTTTGATGTTAACTTACGATTCAATCTTTGGGATGATCACAAAGTATACCTTGAAACTATTAAAGAATTCTTACCTTATGTTGATGTAATAAAAGTTGCTGATAATGAATTAGAATTCTTAACAGGAACTACTAATATCGAAGAAGCATTAAAAAAAGACTTCAGCTACATGAAAGTTGTTCTTTATACTAAAGGAGAACACGGTGCAGAAGTTTATTATGAAAATCATAAAGTGGTAACTGAAATACCTGATATAAAAGCCGTTGATACTACTGGGGCAGGGGATGCTTTTGCTGGTTCATTCTTATCTAAACTATTAAATCATGATGATCTTAATAATATTTCAGAAGAAGAATTAGCGCGTATGGCAACATTTGCGACAAACTACGCTAGTTTAACAACTACAAAAACAGGTGCAATCTCAAGTTACTTAACTGAAGAAGAATACAATAATTTAATATAAGTAAAAAATAAGTCCTAATTAGGGCTTATTTTTTATTAAATAGAAAAATTAAGGCACGTATGATAAAATTAATAATAATGATGAAAAATAAATAATAAAAAAAGTTGGTGTAAGTATGCAAAATAATATAAAAATAAGATTATCAGTTGATAACTTCTATGATAATATTTCAAAAAACAAACAAAAGACAAAAATTGATCCGAAAGAACTTAGTAAGTCATTAGGATATGATGAAAAAATTATTAATGAATTTCCTGATGAAATTAATATGGGGCTTTCTTGTGGGAATCCTATTAATCATTTGAAAATTAAAGAAGGGCAATCTTTAATTGATTTAGGGTGTGGAGCTGGAATGGATATTTTCATAACAAAGATGAAGAATCCAAAAGTAGGAGCACTTTATGGTTTGGATAGATTAGATTCAATGTTAGAAAAAGCGAAGAAGGTTAGAGATAATAAGAAGTTTGATAATATTGAATTTATTAAAGGTGAATTAATCAATATTCCTATAGCAGATAGGTCAGTTGATAGAGTTATTAGTAACTGTGTTATTAATCTAGAACCAGATAAACAAAAAGTATACGACGAAATTTATCGTATTCTAAAAGAAGATGGTATGTTTGTAATATCTGATATTATTTTGAAAAAAGAGTTGCCACTAAAATGGAAAGATTCTAGTAGAATGCACTGTACATGAGTGGCTGGTGCTCTTCTGGAAGAAGAGATGACTGATATTATCAGAAAAGCAGGATTTACTAAGTTTCAGATAATTAATTCTGATGTAACAGATGAGTATGCAGAAAAATGGGGCTATGGCAAAGTGATGAAAGATTATATCCAAAGTGGATTACTTATTGGAAGAAAATAAGTATTTTTGATAATGTTTAAGAAAACGTTAGTCATTTATTTTGACATGTATAGACAAAACAAGTTAAAATATAAAGAAACAAATAATAATTAAGAAAAAAATTTTTTTTCTAATTTTGTTGTTGGTTAGAGAATAAAATTTGTGATTTTTGTATAATAGATTGTATAGATAACTTTTTCAATGGTTATGTTATAAAGCAAAATATAAAAAAGTATACAGAATGACTTAGATTTTACTAAGAAAAAACTGTTAATATATGTTTAGTATTTTAAATAATAGTTTAAACTTGATTTTAGTTAGTTTATATATAATGATTTTATATTGGAAAAAACAACATAAAAATATAGTAAGGAGTGAAGGTCAATGAGATTATTATTAGCCGAGGATGAAAAAGATTTAGCAGATGCGCTAGAGGCGATGCTAAAACATAATAATTACTCAGTTGATGTAGTAAACAATGGACAAGATGCATTAGATTATCTTATGTTAGATGACTATGATGGGGCAATTTTAGATGTTATGATGCCACAAATGGATGGAGTAACAGTAGTAAAAAAATTAAGAGAAAATAAAAAAAGTACACCAGTATTATTGCTTACAGCAAAATCAGAAATTGAAGATAAAGTATATGGATTAGATAGTGGAGCTGATGATTACATGACTAAACCTTTTGTAACGAGAGAGTTATTAGCAAGGGTACGTTCTATGACAAGAAGACAAGCCACATTTACAAGTAATGTACTAGAATTAGGAAATGTAAGTTTAAGTAAACATACATTTGAATTATCTACAGAAAAAGATAAAGTAAGATTATCTAATAAAGAATATCAAATGATGGAAATGTTAATGAGAAATCCAGGGAATGTAATTCAAACTGAGCAATTTTTAGAAAGAATCTGGGGATATGACAGTGATTCAGAAATTAATGTAGTGTGGGTTAATATTTCTTACTTAAGAAAGAAATTAAAAGCATTAGATGCTAATGTACATATTAAAGCTACAAGAAATGTCGGATATACATTGGAGATGTCAGATGTTTAAAAGTCTAAGGAAAAAATTTATAGCCACTGCTGTAGGTAGTGTAGCTGTAGTAATAGCAATACTTGCTATAGCATTAAACTTCATAAATTTTTATAAATTAGAAGAAAGAATAGACACAACATTATTAGATGCTTCAAGATCACAAGCATTGATAAAAATCTTTGCAGAAGAAGAGGGTGATGATTTAGTAATAACAAAAAATTCATCAAGTTCTACAGAGTATAACGGTTTTTCAATTGCTAAGATTGATAATAATGGCAGCATAATTAAAGCTTATAGAGATGATTCTTTAATACCGGACCAAGATGCTCTGCAAAGCAAAGTGATTGAGGCGTTAGAAAAAGGAAAAACTAGCGGGTTTATAGGTAGTTATAGATTCATAAAAGTTGATACAAGTGTAGGAAATTTAATATTATTTTTAAATTGTCAACGAGAATTAGATTCTTATGAATCTTTTGTACAAAATAGTATTTTAATTTCTATTGGAGTAATAATATCAGTGCTTGTTTTAATTATTTTTGTTTCTAAGAGGGTTATCGCGCCGATACAGGATACTTATATAAAGCAAAAACAATTCATAACAGGAGCTAGTCATGAGTTAAAAACACCGTTAGCTATTATTAGTTCTAATGCTGATGTATTAGAGATGATGAATGGTGATTCAAAATGGACGCAAAATATACATAATCAAGTAGATAGATTGTCTAGTTTAGTTAATAGCTTAGTAGTATTTAGTCGTATGGAAGAAAAAGATACAGTAGAAAGAACTCACTTTGACTTAACTGAGGCATTGAAATTAAGAATTGAAGATTTTGATGAATTAGCTAACTTCCAAAAAAAGAATATTGTAGCGGATGTTGATCCTAACCTGAAGTACTATGGAGAAAAAGATTCTATAATTCAGTTAATGGATATTTTATTAGAAAATGCAATCAAATATGCACCGGAAGATAGTGATATATCGGTAAAACTTAATAAAAATAGAAGATATGCTACTTTAAAAGTTTCTAATAAAGCCGATGTACAGAAAGGTGATTTAAGTAAAGTTTTTGATCGTTTCTATAGATTAGATGAATCTAGAAATAGTGCGATAAAAGGTTATGGTATAGGATTATCTATGGCGCAGCTTATAGCAGAAAAACATAAAGAAACAATTCGAGCCTATGCACCAGAAGATGGAATCTTCAAGATAGAAGTGCGATTTACATTAGTTGATAGAAAATAAATTATTAGTAATCCTCTAAACCGTTTTGGTTTGGAGGATTATTTTTTAAAGAAATTTCTGTAGGAGGAATATTTATGGAAAGTTTAATAGAATTTTATTTTAGATTGTTCGAATATATTAAAGCTAACTGGAAGAAATATATAGAATTATTTAAAAAAATGTCAATTTTTGAAAAAAGTATTCAATGTTTATTATTTGTGATAGAATTAATTATTATATTTTATTTAACGGTTGAAATATCCAAGGACATAGATTCTCTTGTGCCTTTTGTATCTTTTGCTACATTATTGATTGTGTTTTTAGTACATCAGTATTTTTATAGAAAAATAAAGGTGAAGATAGAAAATCGAGAAATGAAATAAATTTTAATGGTGATTATAAAAAGAAATAACTATTTAAAGACAACTGTATAAAAATAAAAACTTCAAAATTAACTTGTTTCTAAGTTATTTTGAAGTTTTTATTTATCTATTTTTAATCTCTTTTTTTATTCTACGTATAGTTTTTGAAGAAAGATATATAGAAGTTCCATCTTTAAAAATTACAGTTTTACTATCTAATTTATCGATATTATCTAAATTTATAGCGTAAGATCTATGGCATATATAAATTGATGGGTGTAAAATTTCAAGATTTGATATTTTACCGAAGAAAATTATTTCTTTATTATTTACTAAATTTAATCTTATTTTGTGACCTTCTAATGCTTCAAAATATAGCAGTTCATTAATGTCATAGAACTCTTGTTTAAGTCCGACTTTAATTGGAACTTTTCCTATATTAGAATTTAGTTTAGTACTTTGTATGTATTGTTCGTATGCTTTTGTAAGAGCTTTTCGTATACTTTCATCCATATCGTCACTATTTTTAGTAATATAGGCTAAGGGTGCTATCATTTCATTCAAAATTCTCATCTGCATATTATCAAAATTCGTTATATATATAAGTTTTGCAAAAGGATCGATATCACGGATTTTCTTTCCTAAGTCTATACCAGTCATAGCATTTTCACCTAGATCAATATCCAAGAAATAACTGTTAGCAATACCGTGTTTAGGAGCTTCTTCCAAAATATTTAACGGATCAGTAGATGATGTTATAATTTCTACAGATAAATCATTAATCATAATATAATTTTTTATGACTTGTTCTATTTTCTTTAAAACCTCATTATTATCTTCACAAATAAAAATTTTCATCTATAACTCCCCCTCAATTGTAAGTATTTGTTTAAATAGATTATCTTCGATTCTAGTATTTAAAATCATATTATGCTTACTAATTATGTCGTTTGCAGAGCTTAATCCTATTCCTCTATTTTCACCTTTTGTAGAATACCCACTTTCATTAATCTTGTCTATATCTAAATTGGTATTTTTAAATGTATTTGTTATTTGAATAACAATCGTTTTGTTAGCTTTTAAAATTATTAATTCTATAAATCTATTATTGTCTAACTCTAAGCCAGCCTCTAAAGAATTATCCAAGAAAATTCCTAATATACGACTTAGCTGCATTTCATTAACATAAAAATTATCAATCTCATCTTCAACACTAATATTAACTTTAAAATCATTATTTTGAGCGCTAATGATTTTATTTGTTAATAAATTTTTAATAGATGGAACTTTAATATTGTTCAAATGAGAAAGAACGATATTATCAAGCTCAATTTTTGTGTTGAGGTTCTTTATATTGTTGTAGAAATAGTCTCTTAACTTTATATTATTTACTTCATTACTAGTTATATACCCCTCAAGTCCTAAAATAATATTATTAAAATCATGTTTGAATTTTCTAATCTCATTATTATTTTTCTCTAATGATTCGATATATTTTTTCTGTTGTTCTAACTTTTGCTTTTCAGCAAGGGTCATTGGATAGGTTTTTTCTGCCATATTTATTTCTCTTTTCTCTTTTCTATTATTTTTTTCGAACTAAAAAGGTGTGGCATGCCACATCCTCCTTAGTTTGAGCTGCTTTCTGTTAATTTGCTATTCACGTGTTCTTCCACGTTTTTAGTGTGTTCCTCAAAAGTCTTCGCAAAATAGACTTCCCCTGTCTCTACATTTGCGACAAAGTAGAGGTAGTCTGTCTTGCTTGGGTTGACGGCTGCTTCAATTGCAGAGAGCCCTGGACTATCTACTGGACCAGGCATCAAACCAGTATTCTTGTAGATATTATAAGGTGAATCGATATTGGTGTCAATCGTTGCGTCTTCTTTTAGTGTCGTCTTCTTGCCTAATTGGCCTTGTGCGTACAAGATAGCAATATTACTTTGAAGAGGCATATCTTGATTCAAACGGTTATAAAAGACGCTTGCAATATCCTTGCGGTCTTTATCGGTAGCACCTTCTTTTTCAATCAAAGAAGCCAGCGTCAATGCCTCATTGACATCAATATTTTTAGCTTCCATGGTGTCATAGTAGGCTGAAAGATTTTGGTCCATTGCAGCTAACATCTGGTCTACAAGATCTTCCATTTTACTATCTTTTCCATAGCCATAAGTAGCTGGGAAGAGATATCCCTCCAAGCGGTAGCGTACGCCACTTTCTTTGGACGGCAAGGTTGCTAGTAACTTAGGATATTTGGCTACCATCTTTTCAATAAAAGCATCATCTTGGATGACTTTTAAGAATTCTTCTTGCGTATATGGAGTCTTGGCACCAGATTTGGAG
>ERZ1699257.406-NODE-407-length-10380-cov-3.183361_pt1 | contig 10380 bp, 7 predicted proteins | sample MGYA00581521_ERZ1699257 | MGnify/ENA primary metagenome ERZ1699257 (study PRJEB42319, sample SAMD00040330) | human oral metagenome | material: saliva | host: Homo sapiens | study: EMG produced TPA metagenomics assembly of PRJDB4115 data set (Metgenomic analysis of... | reverse complement strand
CCTTCCACACCGTACATATTACGTTCGATAACGGCCAGTACGCTGTCTTCCATTACCTGAGCAGAAGCGCCCGGATAAGTAGCGCGCAAAGTAATGGTCGGTGCAGCAACGGACGGATATTGGGAAATCGGCAGTTTTTGAATGCCGAAAATACCCGCTGCGATGATAAAAATCGCAATAACCCATGCAAAAATGGGGCGGTCAATAAAAAACTTAGACATTCACGCGTTCCTTATTTGGCTTCAGATGCAGCTTTAGCTTCAGGCTTGGCCTCGGATGCAGCCTGGCCGTCTGAAACTGCCGGTGTTGCTGCCGTAGCACTTGCAGGCGGCGTCCATTCTTTCGGCGTTACCTGTTTAGCACCCGACATAGCGGCAATGCTGATGCCTTCAACAATCACTTTGTCGCCGTCTTTCAGGCCGTCTGTAATCACCCAATTGGTACCTTGCTGTTGGGCAATGGTCACGACACGCGCTTCCATTTCGCTCTTGTCATTCACCACCATCACCATATCTTGCGAACCGCGGGTAACTGCTTGTTGCGGCACTACAAATGCATTATCCACTGCCACTTGCTCCATCAACACGCGCACATACAAGCCCGGCATCAAGATATTTCTGTCATTAGGAATGGCGGCGCGCAAGGTAATTTGACCGGTCGTTTCGTTGACAGTCGGATCTGCAAACAGCAGACGGCCTTTTTCAGGGTAAACCGTACCGTCGTCAAATTTGATATCCACTGCAATCGCGCCGTTTGCCGCCAACAATTTGCCTTCGGCAACCTGTTGACGCAGTTTCATGACCTCACTCGCAGATTGGGTAACGTTGACATACATCGGATTGGTTTGTTGGATGGTTGCCAAAACAGTGGTATCGCCGGAATTCAGCAGCGTACCTTCAGAAACTTTAGATTGGCCGATGAAGCCGGAAATCGGCGCAGTAATGCGGGAGCGGTTCAGGCTGATACCGGCAGATTTGATGGCTGCTTGTGCAGATTTGACGCCTGCCTCTGCTGAACGCTTGGCCGTTACGGCCGCATCATATTCTTGTTGGCTGATGGCATCGGCGGCAACCAGCGGTTTGTAGCGGGCTAAGTCGGCATTCGCTTTGGCCAAAGTAGCTTGCGCACTCGCCAACTGGGCGCGTGCGCTTTCTAAGTTTGCTTCATAAGATGAGCTGTCGATTTGATATAAAGGCTGACCGGCTTGCACATAGCTGCCCTCTTGGAACAGGCGTTTTTGCAGAATACCGCCGACTTGGGCGCGAACTTCGGCAGTACGCAATGATTCCAGACGGCCCGGCAACTCGGTTGTCAATGCAACGGTTTCCGGATGCACAGTGACCACGCGCACTTCAGGCGCAGGTTGTTTTTGCTGTTGCTGACTGCCTTGTGCCTGTTGGCTGGCTGCTTTTTCATCGCCTTTGCCGCAAGCGGAAAGTGCCAACGCAGTAGCTGCTGCGATTGCCGCGACACGCATCATTTTAGAAGCATAAAGAGCCATAATTTTCCTATCTCTATGATAAATAAGGGTTTGACTGATTAAAAATTGATTACTTTAATCTCATATTTCACAAACAGAAATTGCCTGCTTTTATGAAAAACAGGCTGATTATATAGTGTTGAGAAACACTATCAAGTATTGAATTGAATTATACATACATTCTTGCATGTTCAGAAGTAATTTTTTATAATCCGAACCATAAATTCACATTTCCTACAAAACAACTATGAGAAGAACCAAAATCGAAGCCTTAAAAACCAAAGAATCTCTCATGCTTGCCGCATTGGATACGTTTTATCAGAAAGGCATTGCCCGCACCTCGCTCAACGAAATCGCCCAAGCCGCAGGCGTAACGCGCGGCGCGCTGTATTGGCATTTCAAAAACAAAGAAGATTTGTTTGACGCCTTGTTTCAACGGATTTGCGACGACATCGAAAGCTGCATGAAAGAAGACTCGAACAATAATAACGAACAGGCTTGGCCAAGCTTCCGCCTGACCCTGACCCGTTTCTTCGAGCGCCTGCAACACAACGAGCTTCACTATAAATTCCACAGCATTTTGTTTTTAAAATGTGAACACACCGAGCAAAACGAAGCTGTCATCGCCATCGCTAAAAAACACCAATCATTATGGCGTGAAAAAATCATTGCCGTCCTGACGGATGCGGTACAACAAAAAGCGTTGGCGGATAATTTGGATACCGACATGGCGGTCATCTTCATCAAGTCTTCATTAGACGGCTTGATTTGGCGCTGGCTTTCATCCGGTCAAGGCTTCGATTTGGCGCAAACTGCCCCCCGCATGATTGAAATCATCATTGATACATTGGAAAACCATCCGCAATTAAGAAAACAATCATAAACATCAAAAATAAAAGGCCGTCTGAAACATTAAAAGTTTCAGACGGCCTTTTGGTTTAAACCTAATTAACGTGTTACCGGTTTGTAACGGATACGTTTCGGTTTCGCGCCCTCTTCGCCCAAACGGCGTTTCTTATCGGCTTCATATTCCTGATAGTTGCCGTCGAAGAACACCCATTTCGAATCGCCTTCGCAAGCCAAGATATGCGTGGCGATGCGGTCGAGGAACCAGCGGTCGTGCGAAATCACCATCACGCTGCCGGCAAATTCCAGCAATGCGTCTTCCAGCGCGCGCAGGGTTTCCACGTCGAGGTCGTTAGACGGTTCGTCCAGCAGCAACACATTACCGCCGCTCAATAAGGTTTTCGCCAAGTGCAAACGTCCGCGTTCGCCGCCTGACAATTGACCTGCGATTTTGCTTTGGTCGCTGCCTTTGAAGTTGAAGCGTCCCAAATATTGGCGGGCGGGAATTTCGAACTGTCCGACCTGCAAAATGTCGCGGCCTTCGGCGATGTTGTCGAACACGGTTTTGTCGTTTTGCAAACCTTCGCGGCTTTGGTCAATCAGGCTCATTTTCACGGTTTGGCCGATTTTCACTTCGCCGGAATCAGGCTGCTCTTTGCCCGCAATCATTTTGAACAGCGTCGATTTACCCGCGCCGTTCGGGCCGATGATGCCGACAATCGCACCCGCAGGCACTGTGAAGCTCAAATCGTCAATCAACACTTTTTCGCCTAACGATTTGGAAACGTTCACAAATTCAATCACTTCATTACCCAAACGCTCGGCGACGGGAATGAAGATTTCCTGCGTTTCATTGCGTTTTTGGTATTCGTAGTTGCTCATTTCTTCAAAACGCGCCAAACGCGCTTTGGACTTGGCTTGACGGCCTTTGGCATTTTGGCGCACCCATTCCAATTCCTGCTTCATCGCTTTCACGCGCGCGGCTTCGGATTTCGCCTCGTTTTCCAAGCGTTTTTCTTTCTGCTCCAGCCAAGACGAGTAATTGCCTTTCCACGGGATACCGTGGCCGCGGTCGAGTTCCAAAAGCCATTCGGCAGCGTTGTCGAGGAAGTAGCGGTCATGCGTTACCGCAACGACTGTACCGGGGAAGCGCACGAGGAATTGCTCCAGCCATTCGACCGATTCCGCGTCCAAGTGGTTGGTTGGCTCGTCCAGCAGCAGCATATCGGGCTTGCTCAGCAAGAGTTTGCACAAGGCAACGCGGCGTTTTTCACCGCCGGACAGATTGCCGATTTTGGCATCCCATTCCGGCAGGCGCAGCGCATCAGCGGCGATTTCCAATTCATGTTCCGCCCCGCCGCCCGTGGACGAACCTGCCGCAATAATCGCTTCCAAGCGGCCCTGCTCTTCCGCCAGCGCGTCAAAATCCGCATCGGGATTGGCATACTCGGCATACACTTCTTCCAAACGTTTCTGCGCCGCAGCCACTTCGCCCAAACCGCTTTCCACTTCCTCTCGCACGGTTTTCTCAGGATCAAGCTCCGGCTCTTGCGGCAGGTAGCCGATTTTGATGCCGCCCATCGGCACGGCTTCGCCCTCGAATTCCTTATCCACACCCGCCATAATCCGCAGTACAGTAGATTTACCCGCACCGTTCAAACCGAGCAAACCGATTTTTGCACCAGGGAAAAATGAAAGGGAAATGTCTTTAATAATGGTTTTTTGCGGCGGTACAACCTTGCTCACGCGCAGCATAGAATAGACGTATTGTTGGGACATGGTTTTCTCGTTTCCGTCAGACAAATTTCAGACGACCCATTTTAACCTATTGCCCAAATACTTGCTTGTTCAAATGCCGTCTGAAAATAGAAATAAGCATCAAAATATACACAGAGCCGAACCGATACCCTCATTGCCCGACGGTATCAATGCCAAACCGCAGAAAATTTGATTTAAGCCAGTTTATCCTTGAACTGGCATTGCCAATATCCGGCGCGCTTCATAAAATGCACCTATATCCTTGAAAGTACGCACACAAACAATAACGACAGAGAACACCACACCAAGGAACATTTCAGATTTCTCAATAAAAATACTTTTTAAAAAAAGGATTTACCTCATGTCGGAACATACGCAAAAAACAGCAAAACAAGGTTTGCCGTCACTGGCAAAAAGTACGATTTGGATGCTGAGCTTCGGCTATCTCGGCGTTCAGACGGCCTTTACCCTGCAAAGCTCGCAAATGAGCCGAATTTTTCAAACGCTAGGCGCAGACCCGCACAATTTAGGCTGGTTTTTCATCCTGCCGCCGCTGGCCGGTATGCTGGTTCAGCCGATTGTGGGCTACTATTCAGACCGCACTTGGATGCCGCGCCTGGGCGGCCGCCGCCTACCCTATCTGCTTTACGGCACGCTGATTGCGGTCATCGTGATGATTCTGATGCCCAACTCGGGCAGCTTCGGTTTCGGCTATGCATCGCTGGCGGCCTTGTCGTTTGGCGCGCTGATGATTGCGCTGTTGGACGTGTCGTCGAATATGGCGATGCAGCCGTTTAAGATGATGGTCGGCGACATGGTCAATGAGGAGCAAAAAAGCTACGCCTACGGGATTCAGAGCTTCTTGGCGAATACGGGCGCGGTTGTGGCGGCGATTCTGCCGTTTGTGTTTGCGTATATCGGTTTGGCGAATACTGCCGAGAAAGGCGTCGTACCGCAGACCGTGGTCGTGGCGTTTTATGTGGGCGCGGCGTTGTTGGTGATTACCAGCGCGTTCACGATTTTCAAAGTGAAGGAATACGATCCGGAAACCTACGCCCGCTACCACGGCATCGACGTAGCCGCAAATCAGGAAAAAGCCAACTGGTTCGAACTCTTAAAAACCGCACCTAAAGCGTTTTGGACGGTGACTTTGGTACAATTCTTCTGCTGGTTTGCCTTCCAATATATGTGGACTTATTCGGCAGGCGCGATTGCGGAAAACGTTTGGCAGACAACCGATGCTTCTTCCGTAGGCTACCAAGAAGCAGGCAACTGGTACGGCGTTTTGGCGGCGGTACAATCCATTGCTGCTGTTATCTGCTCGTTTATTCTGGCAAAAGTACCGAATAAATACCATAAAGCCGGTTATTTCGGTTGCTTGGCTTTGGGTGCGCTCGGTTTCTTCTCCGTTTTCTTCATCAGCAACCAATACGCGCTGGTGTTGTCTTATACCTTAATCGGTATTGCGTGGGCCGGTATCATTACCTATCCTTTGACGATTGTGACCAATGCCCTCTCAGGCAAACACATGGGTACTTATTTGGGCCTGTTCAACGGCTCTATCTGTATGCCTCAAATCGTCGCTTCGCTGCTGAGTTTCGTCCTCTTCCCTATGCTGGGCAGCCATCAGGCAACCATGTTCTTGGTTGCAGGCGCGGTCTTGCTGCTGGGAGCCTTCTCAGTATGTCTGATTAAAGAGACCCACGGCGAATAATCCATCCATACCATCGGCAAAGGCCGTCTGAAACCTTTGCCGAACTTACGATTTTAATAACAGGAGCTTCATAAATGTACACAAGAATCATGGAAATCAGCCCTTGGACATTGCGTTCGGCAAAACTGGAAAAAGAACACAAACGGCTGCAAGAGAGCCTGACCAGCTTGGGCAACGGCTATATGGGTATGCGCGGCAACTTTGAAGAAACCTACTCCGCCGACAGTCACTTGGGTACCTACATCGCCGGCGTGTGGTTCCCCGACAAAACCCGCGTCGGCTGGTGGAAAAACGGCTATCCTAAATATTTCGGCAAAGCCATCAATGCGCTCAATTTCAGCAAAGTCAAAATCTTTGTCGATGGTCAAGAAGTGGACTTGGCGAAAAACGACGTTGCCGACTTCTCCGTCGAACTCGATATGCAGCACGGCGTGTTGCGCCGCTCGTTCACCGTATTCGGCGTGCGTTTTGATGTGTGCAAATTCCTATCCGTCGCGCAAAAAGAGCTGGCGGTTATCCGCTGGGAAGCCGTATCCGTTGACGGCAAAACCCACCAAGTCCGCATCGATTCCATCATCGATGCCGACGTGAAAAACGAAGACTCCAACTACGAAGAAAAATTCTGGCAGGTATTGGACAAAGGCGTTTCAGACGACCGCTCCTACATTGCTACCCAAACCGTCGCCAATCCTTTCGGCGTGGAACAATTCATCGTCAACGCCGAGCAAACTTTCGCCGGCAGCTTCAAAGCCCTCGGAGGCAGCCAATCCGATTGGCAAGTTTCTAATTCTTTTGAAGCCGAAGTCGGCGGCACGCCCGAAACCTTTGAAAAACGCGTGATTGTTACCACCAGCCGCGATTATCAGGGCTTGGAAGCGGTGAAAGCCGCAGGCCGCGCCTTGTCAGAAAAAGTCGCAGGCGTTGCGTTTGAAACCTTGCTGGAGGCGCACAAAGCAGGCTGGCTGCACCGTTGGGAAATCGCCGACGTGGTCATCGAAGGCAGCGACGAAGCGCAACAAGGCATCCGCTTCAACCTGTTCCAACTGTTCTCCACCTACTACGGCGAAGACGCGCGCCTGAACATCGGCCCCAAAGGCTTTACCGGCGAAAAATACGGCGGCGCGACCTATTGGGACACCGAAGCCTACGCCGTGCCGCTCTACCTCGCACTGGCGGAACCCGAAGTTACCCGCAACCTGCTGCAATACCGCCGCAACCAACTGCCGCAGGCGCAACACAACGCGCGCGAACAGGGCTTGGCGGGCGCACTCTATCCGATGGTGACGTTTACGGGCATCGAGTGCCACAACGAATGGGAAATCACCTTCGAGGAAATCCACCGCAACGGCGCGATTCCTTACGCCATCTACAACTACACCAACTACACCGGCGACGAAAGCTATCTTGCCAAAGAAGGCTTGGAAGTCTTGGTCGAAGTGTCCCGCTTCTGGGCGGACCGCGTCCACTTCTCCAAACGCAACGGCAAATACATGATTCACGGCGTAACCGGCCCGAACGAATACGAAAACAACATCAACAACAACTGGTACACCAACACCCTCGCCGCATGGGTATTGGACTACACCCGCGAAGCCCTGGCGAAATACCCGCGTCCAGATTTGAACGTGAGTGCCGCCGAGCTGGAAAAATGGGCGGACATCAGCGCCAATATGTACCGTCCGTATGACGAAGAACTCGGCGTATTTGTGCAACACGACGGCTTCCTCGACAAAGACATCCGCCCCGTGTCCGCGCTTTCGCCCGACGATTTGCCGCTCAACCAGAAATGGTCGTGGGACAAAATCCTGCGTTCGCCCTTCATCAAACAGGCGGACGTATTGCAAGGCATCTACTTCTTCGGCGACCGTTTCAACATGGACGAAAAACGCCGCAACTTCGACTTCTACGAACCGATGACTGTGCATGAAAGTTCGTTGTCGCCGTGTATCCACTCTATTCTCGCCGCCGAACTGGGCAAAGAAGAAAAAGCCGTGGAAATGTACCAGCGCACCGCCCGCCTGGACTTGGACAACTACAACAACGACACCGAAGACGGCCTGCACATCACCTCCATGACCGGCTCGTGGCTCGCCATCGTCCAAGGTTTCGCCCAAATGAAAACCTGGGGCGGCAAACTCAGCTTCGCCCCGTTCCTGCCGAGTGCGTGGACAGGCTACGCCTTCCACATCAACTACCGCGGCCGTCTGATTAAAGTCGCCGTCGGCAAAGAAAACGTCGTCTTCACCCTGCTCAAAGGCGAACTGCTCGAATTGCAGGTGTACGGCAAAGACATCACGCTCAACGGCAGCCACACCGTCGCGTTGGAAAAATAAGGAGGGCGCAAAATGACTTTCACCGCAGTGCTCTTTGACCTCGACGGCGTCATCACCGACACCGCCGAATACCACTACCGCGCATGGAAAAAGCTTGCCGAAGAACTGGGCATCAGCATCGACCGCAAGTTTAACGAGCAGCTCAAAGGCGTGTCGCGCGACGATTCGCTCAAACGCATCCTCGCGCACGGCGGCAAAACCGTCAGCGAAGCCGAGTTCGCCGAACTGACCCGCCGCAAAAACGACAACTACTTGGAGATGATTCAGGCAGTCAAACCCGAAGACGTGTATCCCGGCATTTTGCCGCTGCTGGAAGCATTGAAAGCAAACGGCAAAAAAATCGCCCTCGCGTCCGCCAGTAAAAACGGTCCGTTCCTGCTGGAACGCATGGGGCTGACCCACTTCTTCGACGCCGTCGCCGACCCTGCCGCCGTCGCGCATTCCAAACCCGCCCCCGACATCTTCCTTGCTGCCGCCAAGGGCGTGGGCGCGGACATCCGCCAATGCATTGGCATCGAAGACGCCGCCGCCGGCGTCGCCGCCATCAAAGCCGCCGGCGCCTTGCCCATCGGCGTGGGCAAAGCCGAAGACTTAGGCAGCGACATCGTGCTGGTCTCCGGCACCGCCGAGCTGACCTACGCCTACCTGCAAAACGTGTGGGAACAGTCAGGCAGATAAAATATTAAGGAAGTAAAAGGCCGTCTGAAAAACATTTCAGACGGCCTTTCTGCTTTTAGAACAGAATAATAACCCAACTTACGCAATCCTAAAAACTGAATACCAACTTTTCAACCATGCTATTCAAATTTATTTGAACGATTTTTGCTGGCCAGCCAACCTTAACAATCACTATTAAAATGCGCGCCGATGTTCTGTCGCCTTGCGTATGCGGCTTGGGCGACGGCGAGGCTGCATTCGAGCAGGTTGCGGTTTTCGTATTCGGACGCGGTGTGCGGCTCGGCTTGTTTTTGCTTCCAAAGCCGCAGTTGAGCGATGGCGCGGCGCAGGCCGGTATCGTTGCGGAGGATGCCCAGATGGCGTTGGTTGAACGTTTGCAGGATGGGGCGGCTGAATGTGTTTTGGAGGTCGTCTGAAAAGATGTCTGCTTCGGCGTAGGGGTTTTCAGACGACCTTTGGGACTGTACGGTTTGGAATGCTTGTCCGTCTGCGATGGTTTGGGCGGCAAGCCTGGCGGTCACGACGCATTCGAGCAGGGAGTTGCTGGCGAGGCGGTTGGCTCCGTGCAAGCCGGTGCAGGCAGTTTCGCCTAAGGCGTAGAGCTGCGGCAGGGAGGTTCTGCCGCTGGGGTCGGTTTGGATACCGCCGCAGGTGTAGTGTTGCACGGGGCGGACGGGGATGGCTTGGCGCGTGATGTCCAAACCGCATTGGGACAGGCAGTGCCGATGGATGGACGGGAAATGCTGACGGACGAACTCTGCGGGTTGATGGCTGATGTCGAGCGAGACGAAATCTTGCGTTTGTTTGGCGATTTCGGCGGCGATGGCGCGGGCAACGATGTCGCGCGGCGCGAGTTCGGCGCGGCGGTCGTAATGCGGCATAAACCGTTCACCCGCTTGGTTGGTCAGAATGCCGCCTTCGCCGCGCACGGCTTCGGAAATCAGGAAGGTGCGGCCGTTTTCAGACGACCTTGCCAAGCCTGTGGGGTGGAATTGGATAAATTCGAGGTTTTCGACTGCGCAGCCTGCGCGTATCGCCATGGCGATGGCGTCGCCCGTGCATTCGGGCGGCGTGGTGGTGGCGGCGTAAATCTGTCCCAAGCCGCCGCCTGCGAGTACGGTATGGCGGGCGCGGATGCGGTAGGTTTCGTGCGTTCGGCGGTCGAGGACGGTCAGTCCGCATGCCGCGCCTGATTCGGTTTGGACGTCCAACGCCATCTGCCGCTCGCAAACGCGGATGTTCGGGCGGCGGCGTATTTGGGCAATCAGGCTCTGCATGACGGCTTCGCCCGTGTAGTCGGCGACGTGGGCGATTCGGCGGCAGGTGTGCCCGCCTTCGCGCGTCAGGTGCAGGCCGTCATGATTCCGGTCGAAAGCCACGCCCTGCGCCAGCAGCCATTCGATTGCCGGTTTGCCCTGCGACAGGATGGTGCGGACGGCGGCTTCGTCGCACAAACCCGCGCCCGCTTCCAAAGTATCGGCAACGTGTTTTTCGATGTCGTCCTCTCCCGACCACGCTGCCGCCATCCCGCCTTGTGCCTGACGGCTGGCGGTGTCGTACAGCCGGTTTTT
>ERZ1699257.405-NODE-406-length-10391-cov-3.045889_pt1 | contig 10391 bp, 7 predicted proteins | sample MGYA00581521_ERZ1699257 | MGnify/ENA primary metagenome ERZ1699257 (study PRJEB42319, sample SAMD00040330) | human oral metagenome | material: saliva | host: Homo sapiens | study: EMG produced TPA metagenomics assembly of PRJDB4115 data set (Metgenomic analysis of... | reverse complement strand
TGTAATGCATTTAGTTTTAACATTTCTTGGAAAAACATTGTTGCAACATTTAGCGCATCTATACCAGTATTTTTAAGCCCTACATGAGCTGCTTTACCTTTTATGTATATTCTATACTCATTTGCACTAGCCATTATTTCATTTGGTTTAGAAACAATATGACCTTCAGGATAATCTGGATTCATATGCAGGGCATAACTTGCTAAAATATTATAAGGTGAAAAATCGAAATCATTAATTAATAAATTTCCACCGCCGAAAGTTTCTTCAGCAGGTTGAAATACAAAAATACTATTTACCTTCGTAGCATTATTTTTATAATAATCAGCCGTTTCTATAACACTTCCTAAAAGCATAGTCGTATGTCCATCATGACCACATGCGTGCATTACACCATCATTTTTCGATTTAAAATCAACATCATTTTCCTCTGAAATTGGCAATGCATCAATATCAGCTCTAAATAATATCGTATCTTTAGTCTCCACACTTGCTTTAAAAATCACTACTAACCCTGTCTCAAGAGTTTCTTGATATTCTATACCATATTCTTTTATGATACTAGCGATAAATTCTTTAGTTTTATGCTCTTCCAATGATAACTCTGGATTTTGGTGCAGATGTCTACGCCATGATGTTAAATTCTCTTCAGTAATTACTTTCATCTTCTCTTCCCACTTTATTATAAGTTTCTTAATTCTGCAATAATATCTACTTTTTCTTCTGCAACTTCACTACGTGTTTTAATTACTCGTGCCGGTACTCCCGCTACAACATCACCACTAGCTACATCTTTTGTTACTACACTTCCAGCTGCAACAACGGCATTATCTCCGATTTGTACACCTTCTAATACTACCGCATTAGCACCAATAAGAACATTGTTCCCTACACGTACTGGCGTTGCATTAGCTGGTTCAATAACACCTGATAATACAGATCCAGCACCAACATGAGAATTTTCCCCAACTTCAGCACGTCCACCTAAAATAGCATTCATATCAATCATAGTGTTTTTCCCAATTTTTGCCCCGATGTTAATAACAGCACCCATCATAATAACCGCGTTATCTCCGATACTAACATGTTCACGAATTGAACATCCTGGTTCGATACGAGCGTTAAACTGAGTTAAATCGATCATCGGTACACCACTATTACGTCGATCATTTTCCACACGGTGATTTACTACAAGAGCTTTGTTAGCTTCGTAAAATTCCACCCAATCAGCGAAATCCGCAAAAATAACTTTTGAGTTTCCTTCACCATAAACTTCTAATGTTTCTGGAAATTCTACTTCAGCGTTAAAATTAACGTAAACTTTTACAGGTGTTTTCTTTTTAGATGTTGCTATAAATTTAATAATCTCTTCTGTTGATTTCATTTCTTTCTCCTATTATCTATATGATTTTTTTCTATTTTATATTTAATTTTTACATATGTCAATCTAACTTTATTATAGTATTTTTAATTTAAGTGGTATACCAACCACTCTACTTATGAATATTTCTATAAACTTCATAAGGAGGACTCAATAAGACATCTTATAGTATAACTTTGAGTCGCTTCTGACTTTATTATTCTATACCTAGTACATCTTTCATAGAATATAATCTAGGTTCTTCAACACTGTTAAGCCACTGTGCAGCTGTAACAGATCCTTTTGCGAACATTTTTTTACTTAATGCTGTATGTTTAATTTCAATTACCTCATCCTCACCAGCAAAAATCACTTCATGTTCGCCTACTATAGTTCCACCACGAACTGCATGAATTCCAATCTCTTTTTCTTGGCGTTTCATATCTCCATGACGACCATAGACTCTATTATAATCTTCTACGTCTTTAACCGCATCTACTAACATTTTTGCAGTTCCACTAGGTGCATCAACTTTTTTATTGTGGTGTTTTTCAATAACTTCTATATCATATCCTAGTAATAACTCACTAGCTTTTTTCACTAACTCGACTAAGACATTTACTCCTAGGCTGTAATTCCCAGCGTAAACTACTCCAACATGAGTTGCTAGTTCATCGATTAATTCTAATTCTTCTGTAGTATGACCAGTTGTCGCTATTACAACCTTCGTTGCTGTACGTTTAGCATATTCAACTAGAGATGCAGTCCCTGCGTGATGAGAAAAATCAATAATCACATCAGCAACCTTCTCTAAACCTTTATATGAAGTATAAGTTGGAAATTTCTCTTCTAATAATTCTCGCCCTACTCCTGCAACAATTTCTAAATCAGTACTATCTTGAATATAGTTTTTTAGAACTTGTCCCATCGTTCCATTATAACCGCTTAATAAAACTCTCATTTTTACTCTCCTTGTAGTGAATTAAGTCTTGCAATCTCTTGCTCTAATCTTGTTGCTAATGTTGGAGCAACGTGTGTCATAGGTAGACGGTAATGACAAGCTGATTTTCCAATTAATTCTACACATTTTTTAACTGGCATTGGGTTTGGTTCAGCAAATAACATGTGGATGAAGTCTAAATATTTAAGTTGAAGAGCGAAAGCTTTATCCACTTGTCTTTCTAAAGCATATTTACACATTAAGTGCGTGGCTTTTGGATAAACGTTAGCTAAAACAGAAATTGTTCCTTTACCACCCGCTAAAATAATCGGTACATTAATATCATCATTTCCTGAGTAAATATCAATTTTCTCACCTACTAAGTTTCTGACTGCTAAAGTATGAGCGATGTCACCTACAGCATCTTTATATGCCACGATGTTTTTGTGTTGAGATAAGTGTAAAATAGTCTCAGGCGCCATAACTTGTCCAGTTCTTCCTGGTACATTATAAAGTACGATTGGTAAATCAACACTATTAGCGATTGCTTCAAAGTGTTCAATTAGACCTTGTTGACTAGTTTTAATGTAGTATGGTGTTACTACTAATAATGCATCTGGTCCTAATTTTTCAATCTCTTGGCTTAATCTAATTGAGTGAGCCGTATCGTTAACCCCACTACCTGCGATAACTGGTACACGTCCAGCTACTCTATCAATAGCGAATTTAATAACCGCTACTTGCTCATCGTCAGGCATTGTTGAACTTTCACCTGTAGTTCCCGCTACGATAATCGCGTCTGTTCCTTCACTAATTTGAAATTCGATTAACTCTCCAAATGTTTCATAATCCACACTTCCATCCTCGAAAAATGGTGTTACTATTGCTACTCCGCTTCCTGTATAAATTGTCATAATCTTATTCTCCTTGTTTCTAACTTATTTTATATATTTTTAATAATATTTTTTATGTTATTTTTTGAATTAAATATCTTGTCTAATTAAATCTTCTAAAGTCTCACCTTTTACTACTAGGCGACTAGTTCCATCTTTTACAAATACTACTGGTAACTTCGGTAATCTATTGTAGTTACTACTCATACTATAGTTATATGCTCCAGTCGATGATACTAATAGTAAGTCACCTTGCTCAGCTTTAGGTAATTTTGCATCCATTACTAACATATCTCCAGACTCACAGCATTTACCGGCAACTGTATAAGTTGTATCTGCTTCTTCATTCATCTTGTTTGCTATCATAGCCTCATATTTTGCTTTATACAATGCATAACGAGGATTGTCTGCCATACCTCCATCAACGAACACGTATTCACGACCGGCAAAAGTTTTCTTAACTCCACCAACACTGTATAATGTGCTACCTGCGTTACATGTTAAACTTCTACCAGGTTCAATAACTACCTTAGTTAGATCTAAGCCAAAATTATCACTTTCACGTTCAACTACTTCGATGTACTCTCTTAAAAACTCTGCAAGTTCAAAAGGTTTATCTTCTTCAGTATAATAAACTCCGAACCCTCCACCTAGGTTAAGAACACTTATAGCTAAACCTAATCTTTCTTGAACTCTTCTAGTAAATTCCATAACCACTTTTACAGCTTCGAAAAATGAAGTTTTCTCAAAAATTTGTGAACCGATGTGTGAATGGAATCCTACGAAGTTAAGATTGCTTTGTTTATTAATATCTGTGATTAAATCATAAATCGACTCATCATATACTGAATAACCAAATTTTGAATCATCTTTTGCTGTTTTGATATATTCATGAGTATGAGCATCGATACCAGTATTAATTCTTAGAAGTACATCTACAGTATTTCCACTCTCTCTTACGATTTCATTAATCCTTTCATATTCATAGTCGTTATCTATAACGATAGTTCCTACTCCAACTTCAAGAGCATATTGTAATTCTTCACGAGTTTTATTATTTCCGTGGAAATAAGCTCGTTTCATATCATAACCAGCTTTGTATGCCGTATGAATCTCACCAAGTGAAACCACATCAACACCTAAGCCCTCTCTACTCGCGATTCTTAATACCTCTAAACAACTAAAAGCTTTCGATGCGTAAAGAACTTCTGTATTGAACTTCGAACTTTTAAAATTATTAATAAAAGTTCTACATTGGTTCACTAACATATTTTCATCATAAACATAAAGTGGTGTACCATATTGAGCTTTTAACTCACTTACTCCAACTCCTGAAATATTCAGTTCACCATTTTCTACCGTCATACCATCAAATAATCTCATTACTTTCTCCTTCAAATAAGTTATAAAAAATAGACTACAAGAACAAAAGGTCCTTGTAGTCTAGCTTATAATTCTATCCTATTCCTCTTGCCCTTATTATAAAAAGCTCACCATGAAGAAAATGGGCATTTTCTAATGACAGTGTTATGCCTATTCGACATAACCCCAGTGAATTTAATCACTTCGGCGATGCTACCTTTTAAATTAGTCATCGCGGCCTCTTTTTATACTACTTATCTATTTACGTTATAAAAATGATATCACGTTTTAAAATTATTGTCAATAGTTTTCAGAAAATTTTTATAATATTCTATTTTTGCACCATGTATATACACAATTAATAATAGTTGTAATTAACTTTTAAAACAACTATAATATACACATATTAAAAGAAGACGGCAAACTTCACTGCTTCTTACTAAAATAACAAAAGGAAGATAAAATATGATTGACTTCACAAAAAACGACGACTTAAATAAAATTATTAGTGACAATGACATAGCGATTATTCAATACGGAAGTGCCACATGTATGCCATGTCACTCAATAAAAAACAGAATTACTACGTGGCAAGAAGATCACAAAGATATTCCAGCATACTATATTTCACTAGAAGAAAATATGGAAATTGCTGCACAGCGAGGCATTCTTTCAGCACCAACTGTAGAAGTATATATCGAAGGAAGACTATCTATTCAAAAAAGTGGCTACTTTAGCTTGGATGAGATTCTAGACAAAATAAGTGCTGTAAGTGAACAGATAAAATAAAAAAAGAAAGATAAGAAATCACTGAGCTCCTACGGAATTCGGGACTTCTTATCTGTTATCATTGTACTATGAGTCAAATAAAATAGTAACATAAAAAAGAGATGTTGATCCCACACAGTTTATTAGATATCTAAAAAGCTTTTATAAAGCGAATTTAGATATCAAAAAACACTGCGGTTATGAACTCTCATATAATTATTTAAAATTTGGAGATTTTGAATCACCTTTTATCTTTTATTTACATAATCTTAAAAATATAATTTTAATTCTAAATATTATAAAAATATCTTTTCTGATGAGATTTGTAGTGCTATAATAAAAGTAGGCTACTTGCCCGGAAGGGAGGTGTTTATATGGTTGATATATTCATCCAAATCCTTGTTGGGCTATTAGTAGGTGTTATTCTCCTATTTATAGAATATTTTTATTTCCTAAATGATAAAAACAACAAGAAGAAGTAGTCGTATTTAGGCACGACGTACATGTATCACTTCATGTATGAATATATATATTAGCTTACTAAAATGAGTGTGATAGTACATATAAAAAAGCAACTGAAGCGGAATTTCAGTTGCTTTTCGTGTTTATATGTGAATATATTCATCCAATTCACTTAACTACATTCTAACACATTCATTTTCTCCTTGTCAATTAATTTGAAGGATAGGTGACGCCAAAATCGCGATTTCTTAAAAAATAAGATTTTGTCAAATCACTCCTGCAAAGGGAAATAGCACCCCACGAAATTTGGAAAAATTTTTTTGGAGGACTATTTCCTTAAGTAGCCTTTAAATTCTATATTTAACTATCCTTTTATTATATCCCCACAAATACTTTAACGATGTCTTTCAATTTAGAAAGAACCGATTGCTTCTTAACTTCTCTAGCTCCACCACGACGACCTACCGGTGGTAATACATCATCTAATTCAGTTCCACCTTGGGCAACATATCCTCTACTAATTGATTTCTCTATAAATTTCTTAGATTTTTCTTTTAGATTTTCTTCAGAGATAAGTTCATTTATCTTTTGTTCTTTCTCAATCTTAGCATATTCATAGAAGGCTTCTAGTATGTCTTCATTTTTATCAAACTTAGTTAAGTCTGTACGATTGATAAATTCAATAATCAATTCCTCTTTTGCTCTTGTTCCAAGTGAAGAACGAATTAATCTTCTTATTTCTTCTTTTAATGTTTCATTATTTGTACCTTGCTCTTTAGCTTTTTCAAGGATTAATGCTAAGATATAATCAAGATTTACCTCTTCAGTTTTTAGAAGATCAATGTGGAATTCAACATCAGAAAAATCTATAACCGGTCCATCAGGATCTATTATCGGCGGTTTTTGTGATATACGCTCTTCTTTTATCTTGATATATGTACTCGTCATATCCTGTTTCAATCTCTCAGAAATTATCTTCTCGAAACTACTGAACTCATCATAGTTTCTCAAGATGTTTTCTCTCTTCAAGATTTCGCCGAATAACTTAACAAATTCTTTCTTATCTTTTTCTAGTTTGATTTCTATTGGGTCTGGGAATTTTTCTATAATTTCTTCACATAATTCCTTATACCCTTTAAATACTACTCCTGAGTCTTCATCCGTAAATCCATTTATATATTCATCATAGCTTCGCTCGATAATTACATTAATACTATTTTCATCACCAAATACTTTAATCGCATCTTTTGTAGCTTTTTCTAAGTTTCTAAAGCAAACGATATTACCGAAGGCTTTCATCTTATTTAGAATCCTGTTTGTTCTAGAAAATGCTTGAATAAGGCCATGATATCTTAAATTTTTATCAACGAATAATGTATTCATAGTTGGAGCATCAAATCCAGTTAAAAACATACCAACAACAATAAGTAAATCTACCTCTTTGTTTCTCACTCTACTTGATAAATCTTTATAATAATTCTCAAATCCATTACCATCAATAGTAAAGTTAGTTTGGAAAAATGAATTATAGTCATCAACTACATTAGTTAAGAATTGTTTTGCAGTAGTTGACATTGCTGATGACGACATACTTTCTTCTTCAATCTCCCCTGAAGCTCTTTCTTCATTTGGAGCATAACTGAATATTGTCGCAACTTTTAGCTTTTTATCTTCAGGTAAGTTAGCCTGTTGTTTTTTAAACTCTTCATAGTACATCTTCGCAGCGTCTACACTTTGCACCGCAAACATCGCATTAAATCCATTGATACGTTTATCTTTTACCGTATATTGCGTATTACGATAAGTTTTAGAATCAAACTTATCAAGAATATACTTAGTGATTTCTGAAATACGCTCTGGATGTAAGAACATTTTATTCTCACGAACTTTTAGTTTTTCATCATCTGTCTCTTCTTCAGAACTCTTGAACTTCGGGTTAATACTGTTGTAATCAATCTTGAATTTAAGAACTTTACCATCTCTAATCGCATCGGTAATTACATAACTATGTAATAGTGCACCAAACACATCAGAAGTTGTTTTCCCATCTAATGAATTTTCTACAAAAATCGGAGTTCCTGTAAAACCAAATTGATAATAATGCTTAAATGAACTTTGAATATTCTTTTGAGCTAAACCAAATTGAGACCTGTGACACTCGTCATAAATAAATACGCAATGTTTGTTATAAATTTCGTGTCCTTTATTACTCTTAACAAATTCATTTAATTTTTGAATAGTTGTAACAATAATTTTATTATCTTGTTTTTCAATACTAATTTTTAATTCTTTAGTATCCTTACTTCCATTTACACTATCTTTTTGGAATTTTTGATATTCACGCATAGTTTGATAGTCTAAGTCTTTTCTATCAACTACGAAGAATACTTTATCAATATAATCTAACTCAGTAGCTAATCTTGCTGATTTGAATGACGTTAGAGTTTTACCAGATCCAGTAGTATGCCAAATAAATCCACCAGCTTCTACACTTCCAGCCTTTTTATTTTCAAAACTAGAATTAATTCTCCATAGTAGTCTTTCAGTCGCAGCAATTTGATAAGGACGCATGATTAAAAGGACATTTCTTGAATTAAAAATACAATATTTCGTTAAAACCTCAAGAATAGTTCTCTTCTCAAAGAAAGTCGCTGTAAAATCTTCTAAATCAACAATAACCCTATTCTTAGCATCTGCCCATTCACAAGTAAACTCATAATTACTCTTATCACGTTCAGTCGTATTAGCAAAGTACCTAGTATATGTTCCATTTGAGATTACAAAAATCTGAACAAACTTATAAAGTGAATTATCTAAATTGAAACTTTCATCCTCATATCTTTGAATCTGATTAAAAGCTTCTCTAATATTAACACCACGTTTTTTCAATTCAATGTGAACAAGAGGTAAACCATTTACTAAAATAGTCACATCGTATCTGTTTTTAGCGACAGTCACTTGATTAACTACCTGTAGGTGGTTGTTATGAATATTTTTCTTATCTATTATCTTAATATTTCTTAATCTACCATCATCAAATATAAAATCATAAATATGATTTTCCTGAATCTTACGAGTTTTCTCAATAATCCCATCATTAGGAGCATCTAAATACTCAAGTAGAAATTTTTTCCATTCACTATCACTAAATTTAATATCATTTAACTTCTCAATTTGCACTCGAAGATTAATATATAAATCATCCATACTTCTAACATCAAGTCTTTCATATCCTTGAGAAACTAGATTATTAATCATATTTTCTTCAAGTTGTGATTCAGTTTGATATTCTTCTACTCTACGCTCAGGCTTTTCAAACCTCGCTAAGACTATTCCACCTTGCATCTCCGCGATAGGTGAAGTCTTATATTTAAACGTTTCTTCTGACATACTCTCACTCCTCTTCCTTTTTTTATTTATATTTCAAATTTCCCACAATAACTCATTACCTTGGAAAGTTTAACAAACACTCTCTCCAATATTCATATTGTTGTTGGCGTTGTTCTATTTCTTTTGGTAATCCCTCTTTAATATCATTTACTAGAGTATCAAACTTATCAAGAATAGATACAACATGTTGTTGAACGTGCAGAGGGGGGATAGGGATTTTATAATTTTTAATTTCACTATCTGATATAGCTGGATAGCTTGCTCCTTTTTGATTTAGTTCAACATACTTATAGAAATCTGTTTTTAACAAATTATAATATAGCCATTTTTCTTTAACAATTTCTTTATCGCTTCTTAGAACACAATATCCTGTACTACAAACCTGATTATCTAAATAATCCGGGATTAATGCCAAACGTTCTTGCATTGGTCTTGTAGTTCCAAATATAATATCCTTGGACTTTACAATCTGTTTAGCTCTACTTGGCGCATTAGTTTTTGTTATTAATTCTGTAGCTTCAATTCTTTTATTCCCTGTATTAACTGAAGATAAATCTATATAACGTAACTCTTTATCCATTACTTTCCAATTAATATTATCTACTTTTTTTGTTATATTTAATAATTTCTTCAACTCTATCTTATCTTCTATATCTACTTCAACTATATTAGAAACTTCTTGTAAAATATCATAGTAATTATTAGTTACTACTGCTGTGCGTGCTATCACATTCTACATCGAATGTCAAGAGTTTTTCTCGATAATATTCATATTGTTTCTGGCGTTGTTCGATTTCTTTAGGTATCAATCCTTTTGTATCTGACAGCAATATTTGAAACTTATCCAATACTTTCACTATTTTATTTTGAAGTGAAAGAGGAGGAAGTGGAATCTTCAATTTATTTAAAGTTGACTGTGTCAAACTCGGTCTTGTCGAATTATCACTTAATTTATTTAAATCATAGTGTTCTATAAAATAATAAAAATACTTCGGTATCAATTTGCTTCCATCAATTTCAGTATGAAAAATCGTATCAACATTCCAAAATGGCTTATCTAAATAAAATACATTATCTATTGATCCTTTTCTCGGAATTAAAACAGTCGGTTTATCATAAGAATACTTATCAACAAATACCCCCATTTCTCCTCCGCTACCGTAAACAGGGATATTCCCTTGACCTAACTTTTTCCAATCTTTACCATTTTTTATAG
>ERZ1699257.403-NODE-404-length-10437-cov-2.025509_pt1 | contig 10437 bp, 7 predicted proteins | sample MGYA00581521_ERZ1699257 | MGnify/ENA primary metagenome ERZ1699257 (study PRJEB42319, sample SAMD00040330) | human oral metagenome | material: saliva | host: Homo sapiens | study: EMG produced TPA metagenomics assembly of PRJDB4115 data set (Metgenomic analysis of... | reverse complement strand
TTTATCCCGACCGGGACCACCAATGACTATGCGCGGGCCTTGAAGATCCCGATGGGTGATCCTGTGGCGGCTGCTCGCATTATCGAAAAGAATCAAACCATTCAGATGGATATTGGTCGTGCCTATGGCAGTAAGTATTTCATCAACATTGCTGCAGCAGGAACCATGACAGAATTGACCTTCAGTGTTCCAAGTAGTGTTAAATCTCGCTTGGGTTACTTTGCCTATGTGGCTGAAGCAGCTAAAATGTTGCCGCGAAACAAGGCTCGAAAGGTACGGATTGAGCACGACAATGGTGTCTTTGAAGGGCCAGCGTCTATGATTTTTGTGGCCTTGACCAACTCAATTGCTGGCTTTGAAAGCGTGGCACCAGACGCTAAGCTCGATGATGGGAACTTTACCTTGATTATCGTAAAAACTGCTAAGCTCTTTAACATGTTGTCCTTGATGATTCAGGCCATTAATGGAGGCAAGCATGTGCACGATGAAAATGTAGAATATCTCAAGACCAAGAAGTTGACGATCGAAATGTTAGGGAAAAATGCTCAACCATTCCGCATCAATCTAGATGGGGAATACGGAGGAGATACTCCAGTTGAATTGGAAGTCTTTCATAATCACTTGGAATTTTTTGCGAATATTGATGAAATCAACAACGATGCTTTGGTTCACACATCTGAAGAATAAAAACAAATAGTTGGAACCATGTCCGTGTTTCACGAGCGAATGGTTCCTTCGGTATCAAATTGGAAATAGGAAAATGTTATGCGACAATACCATGTAAAGCTTCATTTTCATAAGCAAAAAGGAAATTATTTTGCCTATGATATGTGGCAATGGCAGGATCAAGTAGAAGGAAAATCAGTCTCTTTCTCCAAGTTAGATTATTTTGGAGTAGAGGGAAATCTGGTATACGAGAGTGAGGATGCCTTGAACCGGGGTCATGTCTTGGTTAAAGAAGGAGATTGGCTCACCAAAACCCGTGATTTTGAAATCGAACTTTTACCAGAAGGCTATGTTCGAGAAGTATGGATTCTCGATGGAGACGATACAGTCTATTATTCTTTGCAAGCTGCTTTGACGAGTCATGCCTACAGCCATCGTCAGCCTCATGCCTACGATATGGCAATGCGTCCTAGAGAGTTTGATGCTAAATGGGCGTATCAAGGCTGGCTCGGTCATCGGGAGGAAGAAGGGGAGCATTGCTTTAAACTGTGGGCTCCAACGGCTAAGAAAGTTGAATTGTTGCTCTATCAATCAACAGACTTGGATGCGCCTATTTGGAAGACTATTCCGATGATGCGAGGCAAACAAGAGTCTAGCTACCATCCAGAAAACACCCACGGTGTTTGGATTCTAGATTTTCTAGGAAATTTAAGTGGCATGGCTTATCAATATCGTGTGCATTTTGAACACCAGACTCAAGTGACGCGCGATCCTTATAGCATTGCAACGACAGCCGATGGAATGCGCTCAGCCATTCTCTCAAGAGCAGATCGTCAGTTTGATTGGGGCACTAAAAAAGGCGCCGATGCGACTCCTTGGCGCTTGGACAATCCTTGTCAAGCAGTGATCTATGAGATGCACCTTCGGGATTTGACCAAGTCACCGACATCAGGTGTGGACGAGTCTTTGCGTGGGACCTATCTGGGGGCTTGCCAAGAAGGAACTGTCAATAGCCATGGCGATGCGACTGCCTTTGATTATATCCGTCAGTTAGGGGTCAATGTCGTGCAATTGCAGCCGATATCTGATCGCTATAAACAGTACGATGAAGAAGGTCGTGTGACCTACAATTGGGGTTACGACGTTCAGAATTATTCTGCACCAGAAACCAGTTTTTCAACGGATCCATCCAATCCCAAACAAACCATGAAAGAGCTTAAAACTATGATCCGGGCTTATCATGACGCTGGGATTTCGGTAGTCATAGATGTGGTCTACAATCATACCTACTCAACTGAGCATGGTCCTTTCCAAAATACAGTGCCCGATTATTATTACCGGATGGAGCCAGATGGGCGCTTCCAAAATGGGACAGGTGTCGGAAATGAGACGGCAAGTGAGCATGAAATGTACCGCAAGTACATGATTGATTCCCTTACGCACTGGGTCAAAGAGTACCAGATCGATGGTTTCCGCTTTGATTTGATGGGGATTCACGATGTAAGGACGATGAATGCTATTCGGGAGGCAATGGACGCTCTGGATCCTCGCATTCTTCTTTACGGAGAAGGTTGGGACATGGGAACAGGTCTCGCACCAGAGGACAAGGCTAAGAAAGACAATGCAGCGCAATTGCCACGAATTGGATTTTTCAATGATACGGAGCGTGATGCCATTAAAGGGGCTGAGGTTTATGGTTCCATCAAACGTGGCTTTGTCAGCCGAAAATCGACGGAGAATATCGTTGCCCGTGCTGTTCTAGGTAGTGCAGAGCTTGGCAATTATTTAAGTCCCAATCAGGTCTTGAATTATGTGGAGGCTCATGACAATTATAATCTCTATGACTTGCTTCAGACCCTCCATCCAAATGAAGAAGTAGCAGGCTTAGTCAAGCGCTCAGAGTTGGCTACGGCCATGAACCTGCTCTTCCAGGGTATGACCTTTATGCAATTGGGTCAAGAGTTTATGCGGACTAAATTGGTAGCGACAGGTCCTGATGGAGAAATCACACCTTTGGATCGTGAACGGGCCATGAATTCCTACAATGCTCCAGATTTTGTGAATCAGGTCAACTGGGATCTGGTCAGTCAAAACAAGGAATCAATTGCCTATATCCGAAGCTTGATCGCCTTGAAGACAAGTCTTCCTGTCTTAGGGCTTGAAAGCTATGATAAAATCTACCAACAAGTCTTTATCCAATCTGCAACTGATACCAGTGGCCTTGTCATCTATGAATTAACAGGAGACAAGAAGTACTTGGTCATCTTCAACGCCAGCGGACTTCCTTACTACCTCCAAAATTCAAATAAATTGAAATTGATGGTTGGGAATAGTCGTCATAAACGACCATTCTACGTGGAGAATTTAACAGCTTCTGTTTTTGAAGTCCTAGACTAAGTTCTTTTTAAAGAAATCATAAAATCCCTGAGTTTTTAAACTCAGGGATTCTTTTTATTTAGAAGAACTGCTACTGGTCTCTGTTGAGGAAGAACTATCGTCTTCTGGGTGCAATTCTTTATAAGTTGGTGCTTTGAAGAGATCAACGGTGGACTGGTTGCCACGTTGGTTATAAAGGCTGGTTGATTTGTCACCTTTTTCCTTTTCAATCTTCTTCAATGCCTTGAAGGAATTGGTGTAGGAATAATCTTCTGGATTGACTTTTCCAAGATCATTGCCCTTGAAGAAGCGAAGGAGGTCACCGGTCTGGATGCTATCGCTAATCTTCAATTGAAGGTTAGCAGCTTCCCTGATCTTGTCCAGTTCTTCCTTGGTTTTTTCGTCTGGGTTCGTGATTTCCTCACCTGTTTTGGTGTAATAGGTCCGACCGCTGTAGCTCGTGTACTCAGGAGTCACAAAGTAGTTCGCCGAGCGGAAAGCTACAATTTGATCATGATCTGGTGAGAGCATATCCTGACCAACTTGGAGGAACTTGTTGGCTTCAATACCTAGCAAGTGTTCCAAGGTTGGGAGCATATCTATTTCACCTCCATAGGTATCGATGATGCCTCCCTTATCCATACCTGGAATGACTACCATATACGGGACTCGTTGCAACATGGCATTGTCATAACTAGACCAGGTCTCAGAGTTCTTGCCAAGTAGTGGGGCGAGAGCTGGGTTGCGGGAGTTGGAAATTCCGTAGTGGTCACCGTATAGAACGATGATTGAATTTTTGTAAAGACCAGATTCTTTCAGGTAATCAAAGAAGGCCTTGATCGAAGAATCTAGGTAGTTAGCGGTCGCAAAATAGCCATTGATGGTTTCGTCCTGTGTCTTAGCTAGAGGGAAGCCAAGATCATCTCCTGACAAACTGGTCGTATAAGGATAGTGGTTGGAAACCGTAATGAACTTAGTATAGAAAGGTTGTTGCAATCTTTCAAGGTATTTAATGGAATCCTTGAGCATGTATTTGTCATTAAGACCATACTGGAAGGAATTGCTGCTGTTTTGTTTGGTGAAGTAGCTAGCATCAAAGAAGTAATTGTAGCCCCATTGTTTATAGGCAGTATTCCGGTTCCAGAAACTTCCAGCATTCCCGTGGAAAACAGCGCTTGAGTTGTAACCATTTTTTGAAAGAATAAATGGTGCAGCCTGTTGGGTATTGGTTCCACCATAGTTCACCATAAAGGAACCTTGGTTGAGTCCAAAGAGCCCAGTTTCAATCATGGTCTCAGCATCAGACGTTTTCCCTGCCTTGACTTGGTTAAAGACATTCGAAAAGGCAAAGGTTTCCTTCGAATGATAGAGGGAATTTAAGAAAGGCGTCACTTCATATTCTTTATCGTCTACTTTCAACTTGTAATCGATCAAGAATTGTTGGAAACTTTCCAAGTGAATGTAGATGACATTACGGCCTTTGGCCATTCCAAAGTACTCAGGATTAGGCTTGGCATAATGCTGTTGGATATATTCTTCCACCGGTTTTAAATCTGCTTCGGAGGCTTTGGAACGTTCTTTGTTGGCAGCATAGGTCTGATTAGCGCTATAACCCAGAAAGGCTGGTAAGCCTAGGGCACGAACGACATAGTAGTTTGAGAACCCACGAGTCAAGAGCTCAGGTCGGTCAATTTCTGCGAGGAAAAGGTTGGCCGAAAAGAGCATAGCCGATAAAGAGGTAACCGCAAAACTAGCTCGTTTATTGAAGGGACGATTGTCCATTCGAATCCATTTCTTAAAGAAGAAGAAAGCTAGAATAGGGAAATCTAGAATGTAGATCACATCCCAAGGGCGGAACAATTCTAAAGCAGCAGCTCCGAGACCGGCAGAAACCTTGCTGGAAGCCAACATGGTATTGACCGTTACGAAGTCTGTAAACTCTCGATAATAGATGGAATTGGAAATCAACCAAATAAATAAGAGAAGGTAGATCCCAAAGGCCAAACTATAAAAGAGCTTGGTTCGTTTGATATAGAGTGCTAGACCGATGAAGAGCAGACTGATCGGCAATGGGTTGATCACTGCTAGAAAAATCTGATAGGGTCCTTGAATGTCTAAATTAAAATCAACTGAATAGGCCCACATGGTTTTGAACCAGTAGAGCAACAGAAGGGTCAAGACAAATCCTAGTCTGGTACTCATGAAATTGAGTATCGAATTCGTAATTTTTTTCACAAAATGTTACTTCCTTGTCTTATTTCCTAAAAATTTTCATATACAAGTATACCACAATTTTATGGAGAAAGAAAAAAATGACTGTAAAGAAGAGGAAAGAAATAGGAAAGATCAGGGATATGAAATCGTAAAAAGCTAATGGATAAGAGCTGAAATAAAATAGCAAAAAAAGTTCCATTAAATAAAGCCTCCCTTTGTGAAAAACACAGACTTTTGCTATAATAGAGGGTATGAAAAAACTCACAGCCAGTCGCCAAGTCGCAACAAAAATCAAACAAGGACAATCTCTTCTTGAAAAGCAAGATTTTGACTCACTTCCTGCTTTGGATCAAGCGGTTCAATTGCTTTCAGGAGATGGACAATCCCTCGGAGTCGGATACTTATCTGAACAAAATAAAGGGATTGGATGGTTTGTTTCACAAGAGTTGGTCGCTTTTGATCAAGACTTTTTTAAAAAGCTTTTCATCAAAGCCAAGCAATACCGTCGTTCTTATTATGCGGATGAAACGACGACAGCCTTTCGTCTCTTTAACCAAGAGGGAGATGGTTTTGGTGGCTTCACGGTTGACTTGTATGGTGAGTTTGTTGTCTTTTCTTGGTACAATCCCTTCGTATTTCAGATCAAGGAAACCATTCTAGCAGCCTTTCAAGAAGCTTTTTCAGAAGTCCGAGGTGGCTATGAAAAGATTCGCTTTAAAGGTTTGGACTATGAATCGGCTCATGTCTATGGAGAAGAAGCACCGCAAGAATTTTTGATTCTTGAAAATGGAGTTTCTTACCAAGTCTTTCTTAATGATGGCTTGATGACGGGGATCTTTTTGGATCAGCATGAAGTTCGAGGTAGCTTGGTAGAGGGCTTAGCAGCTGGCAAGTCCTTGCTCAATATGTTCTCCTATACGGCGGCCTTCTCTGTGGCTGCGGCAATGGGTGGAGCAGTTGAGACAACATCGGTCGATCTGGCTAAGAGAAGTAGAGAATTATCAGAAGCGCATTTTGTGGCAAATGGCTTGGCGCTGGATGCTCATCGTTTTGTCGTGATGGATGTCTTTGACTATTACAAATATGCCAAACGCCATGACCTAAGCTATGATGTGATCGTACTCGATCCGCCTAGCTTTGCGCGAAATAAAAAACGGACCTTTTCAGTCGCTAAAGACTATCATCGGTTGGTGAGCGAGGCCCTCGAGATTTTAAATCCAGGTGGGACCTTGATTCTCAGTACCAATGCGGCAAATGTGACCAAAGAAAAATTTAAAAAACAAATCGAAAAGGGATTTCAAGGACGTAAGCATCGCTATGTAGAGGAATACGGCCTTCCGGGAGATTTTCGATGGAACAAGAAAGAAGAAAGTAGTAATTACTTAAAAGTATTTACGATTAGGGTGGATGTATGAAGTTAGTTGTTTCCATTATGCCTCGCTCCATAGAAGAGGCGCAACAACTAGATAGTTCGCGTTACGAGGATGCAGATGTCATTGAGTGGCGTGCGGACTTTTTAGAACAAAGCGAGATCTTAACCGTCGCTCCTGCAGTTTTTGAGAAATTTGCTGGACGCGAAATTTTATTCACCTTGCGGACTCGAGCTGAAGGTGGAGAGATGGAGCTGACCAACGAGGAATATGTTGGAATCCTGAAAGATATTCAATCCATCTATCATCCGGATTATATCGATTTCGAGTTTTACAGTCACCGTGACGTCTTTGAAGAGATGTTGGAATTTTCAAATCTTGTGCTCAGCTACCACAATTTCCAAGAGACACCGGAAAATATGATGGAGATTTTATCGGAATTAACTAGCTTTTCTCCAAAATTGGTTAAGGTATCGGTCATGGCCCACAATGAACAAGATGTCCTTGATTTGATGAATTATACGCGTGGTTTCAAGACGTTGAATCCTGAGCAAGAGTATGTCACCATTTCCATGGGTAAGATCGGGAAAATTTCACGTTTGACAGCTGATTTGACAGGCTCTTCTTGGTCTTATGCTAGAGTTGGAGAAGAAAGTGCTCCAGGTCAAATCCCTCTTGAAAATATGAGAAGAATTCGGGAGTTATTGAATGAAAATTGATGGCTATACTCGGATGGCAGCAGTCATTGCCCATCCTATTCGTCATAGTATCTCTCCTTTTATCCATAATCTAGCCTATGAATTAACAGCGACCAATGCTGCTTATCTAGCTTGGGATATTGCTGAAGAAGACTTAGAAAGCACCATCAGCCAAATTCGTAAGTTGGATATGATTGGGGCCAACATTTCCATGCCCTATAAGCAGAAGGTCTTTCCTTACTTAGATGAAGTGGATGAGATGGCCCGAAAGATCGGTTCTGTCAATACCATTGTTCACCGTGATGGCAAGCTTAAAGGCTATAATACGGATGGAATAGGTTTCTTTCGTAGTTTACCTCCTGCTTTCTCTATTAGGAGAAAAACAATGGTTCTCTTAGGTGCAGGTGGTGCAGCTTTAGCGATTATTGCACAGGCCATTCATCTAGGTGTGAAACGTATCCTTGTCTTTGTGAGAGAGGAGAGATTAGTTCATTATCGTTCCAAGGTTCAGTTGCTAGAAGATGCCTTTGATTTCATGATAGAATTGTATGCGATTGAGAAAGATGAAGACGTTCAAAACTCTTTTAATCAAGCCGATCTCATCTTAAATGCGACTGGTGTTGGAATGGATGGTCAGTCTCTTCCGATAGCGAGTCACTTGACCTTTCCCCCACAGGCCTTAATCGTAGAGATGGCCTACTATCCGGCAGTGACCCCCTTTCTGCAATTAGCAGTGAATCAAGGAAACCAGAGGGTAAATGGGCTGGGAATGCTCTTTTATCAAGCTGAAGCAGCCTTTGAATTAATGACTGGGAAAGTATTTCCTACAGAGTCTGTATGGGAAGCATTGACAACAGAATATCGCCAATTTGTATGTGACTAAGAGAGGGGTTTACCTTTTCCTATTGAAAAAGCTTTATGAGATTAGAACAAGACCTGATTTTAAAAAAAACAGTCTTGCTCTAGTCTCTTTTTCATTTTGATTGAGACATGTGTCCTATTTCATGATAAGATAGAATCAAAGAAAAACGCGAAGGAGATTCCTATGAACGTATCGGTACCTATTCCAGGACATTCCTATGATATTGTGATTGAAAGAGGTGGTCTCAACCAGGTTGGAGACTGGTTGCGCACTCTTTGGGGCGATAAAAAAGTCGCTATCATTTCCGATAACCGCGTGGCTAAGCTATATGCCTCTATCGTAGAGAAGAGCCTTGAGAAAGCTGGTTTTCAAGTGGTGCGCTTTGAGTTTCTTCAAGGAGAAGCCAGTAAGAATCTAACCACTGTTTCAAAAGTCTATGACTTTCTAGCTACCCAGGGCATGACGCGCAGTGATGGAATCGTTGCTCTTGGGGGTGGCGTAGTTGGTGATTTGGCTGGTTTTGCTGCCTCGACCTATATGCGAGGAATTTCCTTTGTTCAGATCCCGACTAGCTTGACCGCCCAGGTGGATTCTTCTATCGGGGGAAAGACTGGAGTCAACACAGCACTTGCCAAAAACATGGTAGGGACCTTTGCTCAACCAGATGGTGTGTTTATTGATCCTGAAGTGTTGAGCACTTTGGGGCAACGTGAATTGATCGAGGGGATGGGCGAAGTCATCAAGTACGGTCTCATCCAAGATACGGAACTTTGGGAAGAATTGGAAGCCATGGAGGGTTCTGTCCAGAGTATTTTAGAGCATGCAGAGAGCATCATTTCTCATTCTTGCCTGGTGAAGCGAGACCATGTTGTAGCAGATGAGTTGGACAATGGTATTCGACTGTATCTCAATTTTGGTCATACCATCGGGCATGCCATTGAAGCGACAGCTGGTTATGGGCAGGTTATGCATGGAGAAGCCGTCAGTATGGGCATGGTGCAGCTTTCCCGAGTTGCAGAAGAAAAGAGCTTGATGCCAAAAGGAATCACTCAAAAAATCGAAGAAATGTGCCGGAAATTTGGCCTTCCGGTGACCTATGAGAACTGGGATAAAGAAGCCCTTTATCAAGCCTTGACCCATGACAAAAAAGCGCGTGGGACGAACTTGAAATTAGTAATTGTTCCAGAGTTGGGGCAAGCTGCGATTCATCAAATCCCTCTTCAAGAAATGAAGGACTTTTTAGAAAGAAAGGAATAAGGTCGTATGAGATATTTAACAGCAGGAGAGTCCCATGGGCCTCGATTAACAGCCATCATCGAGGGGGTTCCGGCATGCCTTCCTTTATCTGAAGAGGATATTAATAAAGAGCTCAAACGTCGACAAGGTGGCTATGGTCGTGGTGCTCGGATGAAAATCGAGAGTGACCGGGTCGAGATCACATCAGGGGTCCGTCATGGCTTGACCATGGGAGGTCCGATTACTCTGAATGTGACCAATCTGGATCACCAAAAATGGCTGGAGATCATGAATGTAGCACCGGTTGAAGAGAAAAAGAAAAATCTACGTAAGATCACCAAGCCACGTCCTGGTCATGCCGATCTAGTCGGAGGGATGAAATACCGTTTTGACGATCTTCGTAATTCGCTCGAACGTTCTTCTGCCCGTGAGACGACCATGCGTGTAGCCGTTGGTGCAGTTGCTAAACGGATTTTAGAAGAGATCGGCCTTGAAGTAGCCAGCCACATTGTTAATTTTGGGGGAATCGAGATTGCAATTCCCGAGAATCTAACCGTTTCAGAAATCAAGGAAAAGGCAGGTCAGTCGGAAGTTTCGATCGTTGTGCCAGAACAAGAAGAAGCCGTTAAGGCCTACATTGACCAAGTGAAAAAAGATGGCGATACCATCGGGGGAATTGTGGAAACCTTGGTTGGCGGTGTACCTGTTGGACTAGGATCCTATGTGCAATGGGATAAGAAATTGGATGCCAAAATCGCTCAAGGAGTGGTCTCTATCAATGCCTTTAAGGGAGTTGAGTTTGGTCTTGGTTTTGACGCAGGTCGCCTAAAAGGTAGTCAAGTCATGGATGAAATCATCTGGTCTCAAGACACCGGCTATACCCGTCGCACCAATAACCTTGGTGGTTTTGAAGGGGGGATGACTAACGGAGAGCCCATTCTGGTTCGTGGCGTCATGAAGCATATTCCGACCCTCTACAAACCCTTGATGAGTGTGGATCTTGAGACCCCTGAGC
>ERZ1699257.382-NODE-383-length-10798-cov-2.859432_pt1 | contig 10798 bp, 10 predicted proteins | sample MGYA00581521_ERZ1699257 | MGnify/ENA primary metagenome ERZ1699257 (study PRJEB42319, sample SAMD00040330) | human oral metagenome | material: saliva | host: Homo sapiens | study: EMG produced TPA metagenomics assembly of PRJDB4115 data set (Metgenomic analysis of... | reverse complement strand
CCTTAAGATCGCTCATCTCCATGAGGTTACGGGCAATAGCTTCACCTTGCCCACGCTCTTCTGCTCCGACACCAGGATAGGCACCAGCCGTGTTGATAAAAGTTACAACAGGACGGCCAAATTTTTCAGCCTGCTTCATCAAGCGAAGGGCTTTTCGATAACCTTCAGGATGAGGTTGTCCAAAGTTACGGTTAAGATTATCCTGTAAGCTTTTACCTTTTTGAATTCCAACAACAGTTACTGCTTGGTCTCCCAACCAACCGATACCACCAATAACAGCACCATCATCTCGGAAAGAGCGATCACCATGTAGCTCTACAAAGTCATCAAATATTCCTGTTGCGAAGTCTAATGCAGTTAAGCGGGTTTGTTCACGTGCTTCTCTGACGATTTTTGCAATATTCATCAACAATCCCCCTTATGTAGCCTTACTAATCGAGCAATCATATCTGGCAATTCTCTCCGTTTAACAATCGCATCCACAAATCCATGTTCTAACAAAAACTCTGCCTTCTGGAAATCCTCTGGCAAATCTTCCCTTACGGTATTTTCAATGACACGACGTCCAGCAAATCCTACCAAACTTTGAGGCTCTGCCAAGATAATATCCCCTTCCATAGCAAAGGAAGCTGTAACACCACCAGTTGTTGGATCAGTAAGGATTGTTAGGTAAAAGAGACCTGCATTGGAATGACGTTTGACTGCTGCAGAGATTTTAGCCATCTGCATCAAACTCATGATTCCTTCTTGCATACGTGCTCCACCAGATGCTGTAAACAAGACGACTGGTAATTTTTCAGCTGTCGCGTATTCAAACAAACGAGTGATTTTTTCACCAACTACTGTTCCCATAGATGCCATGATAAAGTTGGAATCCATGATTCCGAGAGCAACTTTTTCACCCTTAATCAAAGCAGTTCCTGTAACAACAGCCTCATCAAGCCCTGTTTTTTCACGCATAGAGGCTAATTTTTTCTGGTAGCCTGGAAATTCCAATGGATCCTGCGTCTCAATCCCAGTAAACATCTCTAAGAAGCTTCCCATATCGATGGTCAAAGAAAGACGCTCTTGAGCTGAGATACGGAAGGTATAGCCACAGTGAGGACAAATACGCTCACTCCCTAGATCTTTTTGGTAAATGGTGTGTTTACAACCTGGACATTTTGAGAAGAGTTCGTCTGGAACCTCAGGTTTAGCTTGGGGCTTTTCTCTAAGTGAACGATTGGGATTAATTCGTATATATTTATCTTTTTTACTAAATAGAGCCATACATCCCCCTTTTCAGTCTCATACTTTTATATTATTCTTTTTCTTGATAGTGTGGTAAGAAAGTTTCCATCAAGAATGAAGTATCGTAGTCTCCTGCTATCACTCGACGATCAGAAATCAAATCGAGCTGAAAATCAGCATTGGTGACAACCCCTTCAATTTCGAGTTCATAAAGAGCTCGTTGCATTTTCATGAGTGCATCAAATCGATTTTCACCATGAACAATAATTTTAGCAATCATACTATCATAGTATGGCGGAATGCTATAACCAGGATAAACTGCAGAGTCAACACGCAAGCCCACACCACCACTTGGTAGATAAAGATTGGTAATCTTCCCTGGGCTTGGTGCAAAATTAAAGGCTGGGTTTTCTGCATTGATACGGCACTCAATAGCATGTCCTTTTAGAACAATGTCTTCTTGTTTCAAGGTCAAAGGTTGACCTGCTGCAATACGGATTTGTTCCTTAACAATATCTACACCTGAAACAAATTCGGTTACCGGGTGTTCTACTTGGACACGCGTATTCATTTCCATAAAGTAGAATTTCCCAGTCGCTTCATCTAGTAGGAATTCAATGGTACCAGCATTCTCATAACCAACCGACTCCGCTGCACGAACTGCCGCTGCACCAATTTCATTACGAAGTGTTTTCCCGATAGCAATCGAAGGACTTTCTTCTAAAACCTTTTGGTTATTCCGTTGAAGCGAACAGTCACGCTCTCCTAGGTGAATAACATGTCCCATCTGGTCAGCAAGAATCTGTACTTCAATATGGCGAGCAGGATAAATCACACGCTCAAGATACATAGCCCCATTACCAAAGTTGGCTTTAGCTTCACTAGAGGCTGTTTCAAAGGCTGACACAAGATCCTCTGCCTTTTCAACCTTACGAATCCCTTTACCACCACCTCCAGCTGAAGCTTTCAGCATAACTGGATAACCAATTTTTTCGGCAATAGCCAGAGCCTCTTCTGCAGTATGGACTTCTCCATCTGATCCTGGAATGACAGGCACGTTTGCCTTAATCATTTGAGCACGGGCGTTAATTTTATCTCCCATGACATCCATGACACGAGCTGATGGTCCGATAAATTTGATACCAACTTCTTCACACATGGTTGCAAACTTGGAATTTTCACTTAAAAAACCAAATCCAGGGTGAATAGCTTCAGCTTCAGTCAATACTGCAGCTGATAGGATGGCATTGATGTTCAGATAAGATTCTGTAGCCTTCCCAGGGCCGATACAGATAGCCTCATCAGCCAAAAGCGTGTGGAGAGCTTCCTTGTCAGCAGTCGAATAGACAGCGACTGTTGCAATTCCTAACTCTCGTGCCGCACGAATAATACGAACAGCAATTTCACCACGATTGGCAATTAAAATCTTACGAAACATGGAAAACCTCCCTAGTTTCCAATAGCAAAGGTCAGAGTACCGCTTGCTGCAAGCTTACCATCTACTTCTGCCTTCGCTTCTACTACGGCGATTGTGCCACGACGTTTGACAAAAGTTGCTGTCATGACAAGCTGATCACCAGGAACAACTTGTTTCTTAAATTTAACCTTATCCATACCAGCATAGAAGACAAGCTTCCCTTTGTTTTCTGGTTTAGACAATTCCAAAACACCAGCTGTCTGAGCCAAGGCTTCCATAATGAGGACTCCAGGCATAACTGGGTATTGTGGAAAATGACCATTGAAGAAAGGTTCGTTAATCGTTACATTTTTAATAGCAACAATGGTGTCTTCGCTAACTTCCAAGACACGATCCACTAAGAGCATGGGATAGCGGTGTGGCAAAGCTTCTTTAATTCCTTGAATATCAATCATTTGATACGTACCAAGCCTTTCCCAAACTCAACCATTTCTTCATTTTCAACAAGAATTTCTGTTACGACACCGTCTTTAGGTGCTGGAATTTCATTCATAACTTTCATAGCTTCAATGATGACCAAGGTTTGGCCTTTTTTAACAGTATCACCAACTGAAACAAAATTAGGTTTGTCTGGTCCGGCAGCCAAGTAAGCAACTCCGACAAGTGGACTTTCTACAAGGTCCCCCTCAGCTACAGATTCAGTAGTATTTGATTCTGGAACAGTTTCTACAACTGGTGCTGTAGTTGGAGCTTGTGGTGCAACTGTAGGTGCAGTTGCTGGAACCACAGGTTGAGGTGCTGGACTTGTTTCTGCCACAAGTTTCGCTTCATTCTTACTGAAGACCAACTCGTCCGTTCCATTTTTATAAGAAAATTCTTTCAAGCTTGACTGGTCAAATTGTGCCATCAAGTCTTTGATTTCATTTAAATTCATTTTTACTTATTCTCCCAACGTTTGAAAGCAAGAACTGCGTTATGCCCACCAAATCCAAAAGTATTTGAGATAGCATAAGGAATTTCACGTTCCACACCTTGTCCATAAATAACGTTTGCTTCAATGTAGTCTGACAATTCTGTTGTTCCAGCTGTCATTGGAACATAGTTGTTACGGATTGCTTCAATTGTTGCAATGGCTTCAACTGCACCTGCTGCACCGAGCAAGTGTCCTGTAAATGACTTGGTTGAAGATACAGGTACTTCCTTACCAAGAACCGCGACGATAGCTCCGCTTTCTCCCTTTTCATTAGCAGGAGTTGATGTCCCGTGAGCATTGACATAAGCTACTTGGTCTGGTGTGATTTCAGCTTCCTCCAAGGCAAGTTTGATAGCTTTAATAGCACCTTGGCCTTCTGGATGTGGTGAAGTCATATGGTAGGCATCACAAGTATTCCCGTAACCGACAACTTCAGCTAGGATAGTTGCACCGCGTTTTTCAGCATGCTCTAAGCTCTCAAGAACCAACATCCCTGAACCTTCACCCATGACAAATCCATTACGGTCTTTGTCAAATGGAATAGAAGCACGAGTTGGATCCTCTGTTGTTGAAAGAGCTGTTAAGGCTTGGAAACCAGCGATTGCAAATGGAGTAATTGAAGATTCTGAACCACCAACTAGCATGATATCTTGGAAACCAAATTTGATAGAACGGAAGGCATCTCCGATAGCATCATTTGATGAAGCGCAAGCTGTGTTGATAGATTTACAGATACCATTGGCACCAAAGCGCATAGCTACATTTCCTGCAGCCATATTTGGCAAAGCTTTTGGAAGTGTTAATGGTTTAACACGTTTTGGCCCTTTTTCGTGAAGTCGAAGGACTTGGTCTTCGATTTCTCTGATTCCACCGATACCTGATGCAACGATGACACCAAAGCGGTCTTTATCAAGTGCTTCTACGTCAAGATTAGCATGGTCAACTGCTTCTTGAGCTGCATACAAGGCATACAAAGAATAGTCATCGAAACGATTGGTATCTTTTTTTACAAAATATTTGTCAAAAGGAAAATCATTAATCTCTGCTGCATTATGGACGTCAAAAGCACTGTGATCAAACTTGGTGATTTCACCAATCCCAATCTTTCCATTCTTTAAACTGTTCCAAAATTCTTCTGGCGTATTCCCAATTGGAGATGTTAATCCATAACCTGTTACTACTACACGATTTAGTTTCATTTTCATACCTCTATTTTAACTCTTATTGCATGGTAAGTCCACCATCAATTGCAATGACTTGTCCCGTTAGATAATCTTGGCTTGCAAGAAAGGCTGTGACCTCTGCCACTTGCTCAGCTTGGCCAAATTGTTTCATCGGAATTTGTGCCAACATAGCATCTTTTACCTTATCAGATAGGACTGCAGTCATATCTGATTCGATCATTCCTGGAGCAATGGCATTGACGCGAACATTTCGATTGGCAACTTCACGTGCTACTGATTTAGTAAATCCAATCAGACCAGCTTTAGAAGCAGCGTAGTTTGCTTGACCGATATTTCCCATCAAACCAACGACACTAGACATATTGATAATGGCCCCTTCACGAGCTTTTATCATCTGCTTCAAGACTGCTTGCGTCATGTTGAAGGCTCCCGTTAGATTGACTTTCAAGACCTTCTCAAAATCTTCTTCTGTCATCTTCAGCATGAGAGTGTCTTGAGTAATCCCAGCGTTATTCACTAGGACGTCAACTGAGCCTAGCTCTTCAATCGCTTGATCCACCATGCGTTTTGCATCTGTGAAGTCAGAAACATCACCAGAAATAGCAAGGACCTTCACCCCGTAAGGTTTAAATTCGTCTAGAAGCTCCTCGGAGATTTCACCACGACTATTCAAGACAACGTTGGCTCCCAAGCTGGCAAATTTATGAGCAATGGCAAGACCAATTCCTCGACTTGAGCCTGTAATAAAGACATTTTTCTGTTCTAGTTTCATTTTTCTCCTTTCAGAACTTCTACCATTTTGGTCTAATTTTCTAAGAGTGCTTGTAAACTTGCTTGATCTTCCACATTTGCAAGTTGAGCAGTTTTATCAATCTTTTTAACAAATCCTGACAAGACTTTCCCAGGACCAATTTCGATAAAACGCATCACACCAGCTTCTTGCATAAGAGCAATGCTTTCATAGAAACGAACAGGTTCCTTGACTTGACGAGTCAAGAGTTCTGCAATTCGTTCTTTTTCCATGACCTTTGCTTCTGTATTACCAACAAGTGGACAAGCAAAGTCATTAAACTCAACATCTTCTAGGACTTGAGCTAATTTTTGACTAGCAGATTCCAATAAAGCTGTATGGAAAGGTCCAGAAACATTTAGCGGAATTAAGCGTTTTGCTCCTGCTTCTTGCAAGAGTTCAACTGCACGATCCACAGCAACCACCTCACCACCAATAACAATTTGGCTTGGGGTATTGTAGTTAGCTGGAGTCACAACTCCAAGTTGAGAAGCTTCTTGACAAGCTTGTTCAATAACTTCAACTGGAGTATTGAGTACGGCTACCATTTTACCAGACCCTGCAGGTGCTGCTTCTTCCATATAAGCTCCACGCTTAGCAACTAGAGCCACCGCATCTTCAAAATCCAAGGCGCCACTAGCTACAAGGGCAGAATATTCACCAAGAGACAGGCCTGCCACTATATCTGGTTGGTAACCTTTCTCCTTTAGTAGTCGGTAAATGGCAACGGATGTAGCCAAAATAGCTGGTTGTGTGTAACGAGTCTGATTTAGCTTCGTTTCATCGTTATCAATCAAGTCACGAAGATCATAACCTAAGACTTGGCTAGCTTGGTCGATTGTTTCCTTGACGATAGCATATTGGTCATATAGTTCACGTCCCATTCCAAGGTACTGGGCTCCTTGACCTGCAAATAGAAAGGCTGTTTTAGTCATTTCTTGTAACTCCTGCCCAACGAGCGGCTTCTTTTTGAATTTTCTCAGCTGCACCATAGTAGATATCTTTTAAGATTTCTTCAACTGTTTCTTCTTTCGATACCAAACCTGCAATCTGGCCGGCCATTACTGAACCGCCATCCACATCACCATGGACAACAGCCTTAGCTAAGGCTCCAGCACCCATTTGCTCAAAGATTTCCAAATCTGGATTTTCTTGTTTAAAGGCATCTTTTTCAGCTTGCTCGAAATCACGAGTCAATTGGTTTTTGATGGCACGAACTGCGTGTCCAAAATGTTGTGCTGAAATCGTTGTATCAATATCTCGGGCTTTTAAAATTTTAGCTTTATAGTTTGGATGAGCATTAGATTCTTTAGCAACTACAAAACGAGTTCCTACTTGAACAGCTTCAGCACCAAGCATAAATCCAGCTGCAGCTCCCTCGCCGTCTGCAATACCACCTGCAGCGATAACAGGAATTGAAACAGCCGCCGCAACTTGGCGAACCAAGGTCATAGTTGTTAATTTACCAATATGTCCGCCGGCTTCCATACCTTCTGCAATGATAGCGTCTGCACCGATTTTTTCCATGCGTTTAGCCAAAGCTACACTTGGGACTACAGGAATAACGGTAATCCCTGCTTCATGGAATCGCTCCATGTATTTACTTGGGTTCCCTGCACCAGTTGTGACTACCTTAACCCCTTCTTCAATAACGAGGTCAACAATATCATCAACAAATGGAGACAAGAGCATGATATTGACACCAAAAGGCTTGTCTGTTAAAGATTTAATCTTATCGATGTTGGCTTTAACCACTTCTTTAGGTGCGTTTCCTCCACCAATGATACCGAGACCACCAGCTTTTGAAACAGCTCCAGCCAAATCGCCATCTGCCACCCAGGCCATTCCACCTTGGAAGATAGGATATTTAATATTTAATAGTTCAGTGATACGTGTTTTCATATTGCCTCCATAAGTCTTGCTTACGTAATAGTTCGACTTTATTATAATTTGACGGTCAAACTATTACCTAAACAAGAGGGAGCGGGTCTCCCCTACTCCTTCTTTATTTATTCTAATTATTTTGTTTGCTCTTCAACGTAAGCAACCAAGTCGCCAACTGTTTTCAAGTTGTCTTCAGCTTCGATTTGGATATCAAAAGCGTCTTCGATTTCTGAGATTACTTGGAACAAGTCCAATGAATCTGCATCCAAATCATCAAAAGTAGATTCAAGTGTTACTTCTGATGCATCTTTTCCAAGTTCTTCAACGATAATTTCTTGTACTTTTTCAAATACTGCCATGATAGACTCCTTTAAAATAAATAGTTTTTTATAACAATGTGATCACCACATGATTACCTAAATTGTAACAATAAGTGTGCCCCATGTCAAACCTCCACCGAAACCTGACAAGAGAATTTTTTGGCTACCATCCAAATGGATGAGCCCTTCTTCTACACACTCAGAAAGTAAAATCGGGATACTTGCTGCACTAGTATTTCCATACTTCATCATATTAGCAGGAAGCTTGTCACGATCGACACCGATTTTTCTAGCCATCTTATCTAAAATTCGAATATTAGCTTGATGAAGCAAGAGATAATCGAGTTCATCTGCTGATATTGGACTTTTTTCGATGGTCTGTTTAATAGATTTAGCCACGTCTCGAATTGCAAAGTCAAAAACTGCTCTCCCATCCATTTTCAAGAAAACATCTGGTTCTTCTTGAATCGAAAATGGTGAAATCAATCCTGTCTGTCCATAAGTGAGACACTCACCACGAGAACCATCGCTATTGAGACTTTCAGCTAAGAAATGTTTTTGGTCACTTGCCTCAAGTAGTACACCACCAGCTCCATCTCCGAACAAGACAGCTGTTGAGCGGTCAGACCAATCCAAAGATTTTGACATGGTCTCACTACCGATAACCAGACCCTTGCGATATGTTCCTGAAGAAATGAACTTTTCTGCAGTTGATAGGGCAAAAACAAATCCACTACAAGCAGCTGTTAAATCATAGGCAAAAGCCTTATGAGCACCAATCCTTGCCTGAACACGAGCTGCGGTTGAAGGCATCATCGAGTCAGGTGTCATAGTAGCCAGAATAATAAAATCTAACTCTTCAGCAGAAATCCCTGCCTTGTCCAGAAGTTGTCTTGCAACCTCTGTAGCCAAATCTCCTGTTGATTCTGTTTTAGAAATATGACGTTCTTTAATCCCTGTCCGACTTGAGATCCATTCATCACTCGTATCCATGACCTGAGCCAAGTCTTCGTTAGTGATAATCTGCTCTGGAGCATAATGAGCGACCTGGCTTATTTTTGCAAAAGCCATTACTTCAAATCCTCCAAAAAGTGATAAAGATTAGTCAACCCTTTACCCATAACACTCATTTCTTCAGGACTCATGCCCTCGATAATTCTTTCGACCATGGCCTTATGGAAACGTTTATGGAGACGATGAACGAGTCGACCTTTCTTTGTCAAATGCAGATGCACTACACGACGATCTTTATCTGAACGGATACGTTCGATGTATCCTTTTCTCTCCAAATTGTTTAAACTCGTTGTCACAGTCCCTAGAGTTACCATCAACTCTTTGGACACTTGACTTGGAGTCACTTCTGGATACTTACCGATAACATCAATCGTGTGCATTTCTTTGATAGAGATGTCTTTGAAACGACTACCTCGCAAACTTACTTCCTCGATCACTAGGACGTTGTTAAAAATTGATGTTAAATAGTCATTGACTTGTTGGTAGTCCATTTCTCTTCCCTCCTTTATCAAAAAAAGTTTAATAATCAAAACATTTGACAAGAAAAGTATATCAAACTTCAAAGAATAGTGCAAGTATTTTTTATTTCCCGATAAATTTTGGACGTCTTCTTTCAGAATGTGCACGAACGCCTTCCTTGAAATCTTCCATATAGGAAAGTGATTTTTGTAGTTCCAATTCAAGTTGAGCATATTCATGCCACTGCTTGAATTCACTTTCCCAAACAAGTTTCTTAATCGCAGCATAGGAATTTGAAGAACCACGTCTCAACTTCTTCAACAATTGTTCTCTTGTTTTTTCTAATTGTTCACTAGTACATAGACGATATAGAGCTCCTGCCTCCATTGCTTTTTCAGCGGTGAAAGCTTCTCCAGTCATAGCTAATTGAGTTGCTCTAGTTGCACCGAGCGATCTTGTCAGCAAGAATAAGCCACCCGCGTCAGGAGCCAATCCTACACCTACAAAAGCCTGGATAAATTTAGACTTGTCAGATGCGATACAGAAATCAACTGCCAAGGCCATATTGGCTGCAGCTCCAGCAACTGCTCCATCCACCTCCATGATAACAGGTTTAGGAATCTGTTTAATCTTATAAGAAATAGTATTGACCAATTCAGCAATTCGAGTTAAGGAATCAATATCATCCTCATCGACAGCACGTTTCATTTCAACTAAATCGCCACCGACAGAAAACACCTTACCAGCAGCATTGATGAGAATAAATGAAACAGAATCGTCTTTTTCAGCTAATTCCAGTGCTTCTAAAATTTCTTCACACATAGGAATATGGAAACCATTTGCCACCTCGGGACGATTTAAAGTAATCACCGCTAAATCGTCTTGAATTTGAAAGATAATATGATTCATAGCCACTCCTTTAATTTAAAAAGCTGATTAAATTATTTTATCTTCAAAGTATATCTTTTTCTTGTTTATAAGACAAGAGAAAAATCGACCGAAAGTGTCTCGGCCGATTTTAAAACCTTAGTTTGGTCTCTAAAAATACAGGAAAACCAGTACTTGTATCATCCATAAAATCATAAATCACTTCAAGCATTCGCCCTCCTTCTCTCTGATAGAGCTGTTCTTGGTTGGATCCTTTATAGTAGAATTCTCCTGAAACCATGTAAAAAACACGATTTGGATCTTCTAGGTAGGCAAAAAGATTTCCTGTAAAAGGAGCCTCCTTATTTCCGTCCTTGTTGACCAGACTTGTAGCTAAGAGTTTCGTGATTCCTCTAAATTGTCCACTTTCATCTGTTCGACAATAAAACTTGACTCTAGCTTCATAGTTAGGATTGACGATAACCTTTTCAGAGAGAATTCGATAAGTCCTTGACTTACTATCTGAAAAATCGATAGATAAGATATTTTTAGCCCTCTCAACTGATATCTGACCTTCCTGAGCATACTCAATCGCTAATTCTTCTCTGGTCAAACGACCACTGGGAAGAGGATGAGAAGTTGCTCCAATACTTGTAGGAA
>ERZ1699257.359-NODE-360-length-11130-cov-5.707898_pt1 | contig 11130 bp, 9 predicted proteins | sample MGYA00581521_ERZ1699257 | MGnify/ENA primary metagenome ERZ1699257 (study PRJEB42319, sample SAMD00040330) | human oral metagenome | material: saliva | host: Homo sapiens | study: EMG produced TPA metagenomics assembly of PRJDB4115 data set (Metgenomic analysis of... | reverse complement strand
CGAGCACACGCTGTACGCAGCGCGCGACCCGCACGGCTACCGCCCGCTCGTGCTCGGTCGCCTGGCCTCCGGCTGGGTTGTCGCCTCCGAGACAGCTGCCCTGGACCTGTGCGGCGCGACCTTCGTGCGCGAGGTCGAGCCCGGCGAGCTCATCTCCATCGACGCCTCGGGCGTGCACTCGCGACGCTTCGCCGTGCGCCGCTCCAACACCTGCGTCTTCGAGTACGTGTACCTGGCCCGCCCCGACACGACGATCGGCGGGCGCCGGATCGTGGCTGCACGCCACGAGATGGGTGCCGCGCTGGCGCGCGAAAACCCCATCGAGGCGGACCTGGTGATCCCCACGCCCGACTCGGGCACGCCCGCCGCGATCGGCTACGCGCAGGAGTCCGGCATCCCCTTCGCCCAGGGCCTCGTGAAGAACGCATACGTGGGCCGCACCTTCATCCAGCCCACGCAGTCCCTGCGCCAGCTGGGCATCCGCCTCAAGCTCAACCCCCTGCGCGAGGTCATCGAGGGCAAGCGCCTGGTCGTCATCGACGACTCGATCGTTCGCGGCAACACGCAGCGCGCGCTCGTCAAGATGCTGCGCGAGGCCGGGGCCGCCGAGGTGCACATCCGCATCTCGTCCCCGCCGGTTGCGTGGCCGTGCTTCTTCGGTATCGATTTCCCGACGCGCGCCGAGCTCATCGCCTCGTCCATGAGCGTCGAGCAGGTCCGCGAACACCTGGGCGCCGACTCCCTGGCCTACCTGTCGATCGACGGGATGGTCGCGGCCACCGGACAGGGCAACTCCCTGTGCCTGGGCTGCTTCACCGGCGAATACCCCGAGACGATCCCCGCCGGGACGCCCGTGCCCGGAACCCCCGAAGCCACCCCCTGCTAACCTCCACGCCCGCGACGCAACCCCTGCGCCGCGGGCGTCGTTCTCAACCCGACCACCCAGACACGGCCTCGTCGAGCGCCATCCGCGAAAGGCACCACCCATGACCGACACCCCCCTTGACTACGCGACCGCTGGCGTCGACACGGCGGCGGGAGACCGTGCCGTCGAGCTGATGAAGAGCGCCGTCGCCGCCACCCACGACTCCACCGTGCTCGGCGCGACCGGCGGATTCGCCGGCATGGTCGACGCGTCGGCGCTGCTGGGCATGGAGAAGCCGCTCCTGGCGACCTCCACGGACGGCGTGGGCACGAAGATCGCGATTGCGCAGGTCATGGATGTGCACGACACGATCGGCCAGGACCTGGTCGGCATGGTCGTCGATGACATCGTCGTGATCGGCGCGCGCCCGGTCCTCATGACCGACTATATCGCCTGCGGGCACGTGGTCCCCGAGCGCATCGCCTCCATCGTCACCGGCATCGCGCGGGCCTGTGAGGCCACGGGCACGCCCCTCATCGGCGGCGAGACCGCGGAGCACCCGGGCGTCATGGAACCCGACGACTACGATATCGCGGGTGCGGCGACCGGCGTCGTGGACGCCTCGAAGCTGCTGGGTCCCGAGCGCGTGAGCGATGGGGATGCCGTTATCGCGATGGCCTCCTCGGGCCTGCACTCCAACGGCTACTCGCTGGTGCGCTCAGTCGTCTCCCGCGTCGGCGCGTCGCTGGAGTCCCACGTAGCCGAGTTTGGCCGCACCCTCGGCGAGGAACTCCTCGAACCCACCCGCCTGTACACTCGCCTGTGCCTTGACCTGGTCGAGCGTTTCGGGGTCGGCGGTATCCACGCCTACTCGCACGTGACCGGCGGCGGCCTGGCCGCGAACCTGTCGCGCGTCCTGCCCCAGGGTGCCATCGCCACCGTCGACCGCGCCACGTGGACCGTGCCCGCTGTTTTCGACTGGGTGCGCCGCGGCGGCGACGTCACCTGGGTCGGCATGGAGGACTCCCTGAACCTGGGCGTCGGCATGGTCGCCGTCGTCTCCGCGTCCGTGGCCTCCGAGGTCCTGGCCGCGATCAACGAGGCCGGGGTGGCCGCATGGGTCCTGGGCTCCGTTACGTCGGCCGGTGCTGACGGTACGGTGGCTGGCTTCGGGTTGGTCTCGGAACTGAGCGCGGACTCCTCCGGCGTGCGCCTCATCTCCGGCACGAAGGGTGTCCAGGCGGGTGCCGTGCTGCTGCACGGCGAGTACCGCCTCGGCTGATTCTTCTGCGTCTCTGAGCACGAGCGTGCGGGGCTGGGGCCGGGTATCCTCGGCCCCGCTGCGCTTGGGGATGGACGAGGCATCGGCGCGGCCAGACGGGAGGCTTCGGCGGGTGCGCATCACAGCCGTGTGCGCGGTGCGCTGATGCGCGCGGGCGCAGACCTGTGGCCTGTTGGCGGGCTTCGGGTACGCCAAAACGGCGGACCGGGGCCGGTCCGCCGAATGGCTCAGCCGTTACTTGGTGGAGGAACCACCCGTCCAGAAGGACTCATCGAGCTGCTTCGGATCGATGTCGTCGTCCTCTGCCGGAATATCCGCGAAGTCGGCGTATTTCGAGTAGAGGTCGTCGTCGATTGCATCGTCCTCTTCAGGCTCGTCCACGGCACTGTTCGTCGTGTACGAGTCCTCATCCGCCAGCTCTCGCTGAAGTGCGTGTAGGTCGGTGTCGGGGCTGAAGTACTTCAGCTTCCGAGCGACTTTCATCTGCTTAGCCTTTTGACGGCCGCGCCCCATGGCGTCGACCCCCTCCGCGTCGTTCGGGTCCGCATCAAGCGGTTCCCTGGGTGTTCAAAATGTTTCGTGGGACCATCATAGCTAATGGAACGGCTTGACCTCACCTTGGATCGGTTTTTGCGCGCAGAGCGGATTGACTCGAAGGGGGTGAATCCCCGACAACACGCCGAAAACATGTGCGACGCGCAGCGTCATGTGAACGGTATTACGGATTGATCTGTAAGGTCGCAGATGCGCAATCCCCTCGCACGAGCGGGATGCCCGGGCGAGGGGAGCACACGGAAAGGCGGACGAGTCAGGCGTCCACGGCCTCGTCGGCCTTCGCGAGCGCGGCGAGAGTCTGCTTGGCGGCCTCGCGGCCGATGCGGCGAGCCTGACGGCGTGCGCGGCGCGGCTTACGCGTGGCCAGCAGGACGAGGACACCGATGGCACCCACCGTGGACAGGGCGACGACGGCGACCTTCTTGATGGCCTCCGTGTTGCCGCCGATGGCGTCCTGCAGGGTCAGGGACGCGGTCTCCTTGAAGGACTCGAAGCGCACGGTGGCTTCCTCCTTCACCTCCTGGGCGATGGTGGCGGGCTGCACGCGCGCGTAGAGCTGATCGATCGTGGCGGCCAGCTCGGCGCGCTGACGCTCGAGGTCGGCCTCGATCTGAGCTTCGGTGCGCGGGCCAGAAGGCTGAGCGGCGCGCTCTCCGACGGTCACGGTGCGCGGGTCAACGGAGTTGCTCACTTGCCCAGTCCCTTCTCGATAGCTTCCTTGGTAGCGGCCACCGATGCCGCCGGATCCGGACGGTGCTTCTGCGCGCTCTGGAGGGCGTTCTTACCCGCTAGAGCCAGGGTCGCTACGATGACCAGCAGGATTACGACGACAATCAGCGACGCTGCCCACGCCGGAACCACGAGGGCCAGGAGGACCTCGACCGTGTGGAGAGTCCAACCCAGTAGGAAAAGCGCGAAAACGGCGGCCGTGATGAGCAGGCCCGCACCCTTACCACTCTTGGCGGCGAAAGCGCGCGCCTTCGTCTTATTGAGCTCGATCTCGTCACGCAGAATTCCCGACAGTTGGCTGGTCACCAGCGCGACGAGGCTGCCAATGCTGGGGCGTGCCTCGGAGGCGGGAGTCGCGTGCTGCGTGGGGGCCTCGGGCGGCGGGTACTGCCCGGGCTGGGGGATAGACTGGGTCATAGGGGCTCCTGCGCGTGCGGGGTAACGAGGCGACGGCTCGCCTGATAAGCCTAGTCTCTCATGAAGAGAGGCGGCCCGCAGTGACCCGTACACTACTCCTCGCGTTACTCCTTCGGTGCGATGGGACCCGGCAGATCCGACAGGATCTTGCGGGCGCGCACGACCAGCTCGGAGACCTCATTCTCGGTCTGTGCTGGGTCCTCAGAATCGACCGCGGGGATGTCGCGGAGTGGCGCGTTGTCGGCTGAACCAGCGTTCGTTTCAATCGGCGCAATGAGTACCGTCTCGTCCACAGGGGCCTCGTCAAAAGACGAGTCCTGAGCGTTCGTCGCCGCGCCAATCGAGCGGCGGACGGGAACCGATGAGGGAACGGAACCGGAGGTGCCAGCCACGACCTCGTCAAAGGGGGAGGGGAGCGATGCGCGGAGGGTGTTCTGATCCTCGGGGTTGGCCTCCAGGGACGTCGCGATGATCACGGGCGTGGGGTTCGGCGCGTCGAGCGACACTCGACTGTTCGTGAGCAGAATCGCACGGTCCGTCGAGGCGGCTAGCTCCGGGGACGGCGTTGAGACGACGACCGCGCAACCCGCTTTGGTCAGCGACCTCAGGAGCGGCTCGAACTCGGCGCGCGCCTCATCGGGCAGGGAAATCGGATCCTCAATGAGGAACACCTCCGCACCGGACACGATCGCGCGAGCGATCAGCGCCTTGAAACGCTCCCACGGCGTCAGCTCCGAGGGATACTGATTAACGCTCTGCGCCAGACCCGTCACCTGGAGCGCCCCCACCAGGTTATCCCAGTCCGCGATCGAACCCGTCGCCGACAGGGGTTCGAGGATGTTCTGGCGGATCGTCAGCGTCTCATCCAGCGGAGAATCCATGCGGATCAGCGCCACCGAGCCGATGCGGCCCGCCAGGCGCGCCACCCACGAACGCGACGGCGCAGCGACAATGCGGCCAGCCTGCGGCTCTTCGAGGCCCGCAAGGATCAGGAACAGGGCGCGAGCGCGGCGGCCCGTCGGATCCAGGATCGCGCTCAGCGTGCGCGCGCGGAAACCCATGTCCACGTTCGCCAGGAGGACCGCGCCCGTCGCGTGATCCGTGTAGGTCAGGCCCAGGCCGGCAACCAGGACCTTGCCTCCGCCGCCCTTCGCCGCAAACGAGCGGCGTGAACGGTACCACGGGCGTGGCTCAGTCGCGGGCACGTGCGCAGGCCCCCCACTACCCTCCGCAGCAACCGGCTCCTCGCCGGACGCAGAGTAAGGTCATGGTCGCGCCGGTGCCTGCGCACCGCTCTGGGGGCTGTGCGCGTACGGGGGGATCTGGGACTGCTGAGCGTCAGTCAGGAAGGCCTCGTCCTGCGCGCCCATCGTCGACGAGGCCGTGGCCCCCTCGACGGCAGCGTCGACCGCAGCAGCGGCGGTCGGCTCCGAGACGGCCTGCCTGGCGGCAGCCGTCAAGTCAGCCACGTCCTGGCCATCCGTACCCTGCAGGTTTTTACGCGAGTCGTTCGACATGCCCCTATTGTTTCAGGATCGTGTCGTTTGTGCCGTAATGGCGCGCGGGAGCTAGGGGAGTGGAGCTGGTGATGTTGCTCGAAACTTACTCGCAATGTGGCTTGCGTCGCGTGTTGTGTGGTGATACGCTGTAAGCGATTGATTCTCAGTAAGGGTCGACTCGTTAGCGGCCCCGAATGCTCCACCGGGCGTTTCCTCGCGAAACGCCCGGTATTTTGTGAAATGAGCGCAAATGCGTGTGGGATGTGACACTATGTATCCATGATTGATTCCTCAGCAAATGTCCAGGGTGTTCGCTACCGGGTCGGCATCGACGTCGGCCTCAAGTCTATTGGTTTTTGCGCGGTCGAGGTCGACCAGCATGACCAGCCAATTCAGCTGCTGAATTCGATCGTGTTCATCCACGACGCCGGCGTCGACCCGAACGAGAACAAGGCAGCTAAGAGTCGAAAGCTCACCGCCGGTGTCGCCCGCCGGACGCGTCGCCTCTACCGCACGCGGCACCAGCGCCTCGTCAATCTTGATCGTGTTCTGTCCAAGGAATTCGGTTGGCCTCTACCCGATCTCGTTTCTTTCAAGGATCCTCGAGAGCCGTGGCACGTACGTGCCCGTTTGCTGGATGGGTATATCCCAGATGAGGGTAAGCGCAAGGAAGCGCTCTCGATCACGTTGCGTCATATCGCCCGTCACCGAGGCTGGCGGAATCCCTACGCGAAGGTGGAGACGCTGCTGCAGCCCTCCGAGCCGAGCGACTTCCTCAAGGGGCTTAACGATCGTATTAGTGAGAAGCTGGGGAGGGCTTTCCCGGCTGATGCGACTCCCGGGCAGCTGGTGGACGCCTACCTGGCGCATCCCGACTACGTGGGCCGTGCCGGTACTCCGAAGCTCAGAGGCCCCCAGGGGATCCTGGCTGGCAAACTTCACCAGAGCGATAATGCGCAGGAGATTCGTCGGATCTGCGATGTTCAAAGGATCGAACCCGCGGAACGTGATCGTCTGATTCGCGTTGTGTTCGAGGCAAAGTCTCCGAAGGGAAGCGCCAAGGAACGCGGCCTCGTCGGCTACGACGAACTGCCGGGACAGGGCAGGCACGTGCGCGCCGAGAAGGCGCATCCCGCATTCCAGCTGTTCCGCATGGTGAGTGTGCTGGCGAACCTGCGCATTCGTGAGGGACGCGAGGAACGTCCCTTGACTCCCGACGAACTCCAGCGACTCGTTGACTTCATCGATCAAGTTAGCCTCAAACAGGAGGTTACGTGGCAGGACCTGGCGGATTACCTTGGGATTGAGCGATCAGACTTGCGCGGCACCGCGAAGGCAGCTTTCGATGGGTCGCCTGTCCTACGTAATCCTCCAACGGATGTCACCACCGAGAAGATCATGGCCTGCAAGGTCAAGTGGCTGAAGGAGTGGTGGAAAGAAGCGGACGACGAACAGCGCGGCTACTTCGTGGACGCCTTCTCAAACTCCGGTGGTTCCGAGGATGGAACTGACGTCAACGACGAGGTCACGGAGCTGCTTGAACAGGCGACCGAGGAGGATCAACTCGAGTTCGAGAAGATCTCCCTGCCCCAGGGGCGTGCCGCGTATTCCTTGGATTCCCTGCGTCGCCTCACCGACAGGATGCTTCGCGACGGTGTTGATCTGCATACGGCTCGGCGCCTGGAGTTCAACGTCAGTGATGACTGGAAGCCCGCCGTGGAGCCGATCGGCGCGCCGACGGGTAACCCGGCCGTCGACCGCGTTCTCAAGCAGGTGAGCCGGTGGCTCCACGCAGCAACGGAGCGGTGGGGAGAGCCGACGGTTATCAACATTGAGCATGCACGCGACGGCCTCGGGTCGGAGAAAGTCGCCCGTGAGCTCATGCGGGACAACGAGAAACGGCGTAAAGCGAATGCTGCCGCCGTTGCTGATATGGCTCAGCAGTTGGGGCTTTCGGGCAAGGTTCATCGTTCTGATCAGATCAGGTACTTTGCGCTGCAGAGGCAGAACTGCCAGTGCTTGTATTGTGGCGCTCCGATCACGTATGCGACCGCGGAAATGGACCACATTGTTCCGCGTGCGGACGGTTCATCGACAAACGACCGCTCGAACCTGGCTGCTGTGTGCCGTACCTGCAACCACATGAAGGGCAAGATTCCCTTTGCCGTGTGGGCATCGTCAGACAAAGCGAATCAGGGAGTGTCCCTGACGGGTGCGCTCGAGCGCGTCAATATGTGGCAGCGTGACAACGGCGTGTCCCCTAAGCAGCTCAAGCAGCTGCAGCGCGAAGTCTGTGCGCGCCTCAAGTCAAAGAAGCCGGACCAGGAGTTCGACGGCCGTTCCATGGAATCCGTCGCCTGGATGGCTGTCGAGCTGCGCACTCGCATTGAGGGCTTCTATCGTTCTCGAAACGAAGAGTTCGTGCCTTCCGTGGGGGTCTACCGAGGACAGTTGACAGCGGAGGCCAGGAAGGCCTCGGGCTTCGAGAACCGAGTCAACCTGATCGGTGGCCGAGGCAAGACCCGATTCGATCGGCGTCACCATGCGATGGATGCGCTCGTCATCGCGCTTATGAACCCGTCGGTGTCGCGGACGCTGGCGCTGCGACTCAACATGCGCGATGCGCAGCGCCTGACGGGCGTTGAGGAGACCTGGAAGAACTTCTATGGGAAACCGGGTGAAGCCTCGCAGCGCTTTGAGTCGTGGCGCGAGTCGATGCTCAGCGGTGTTGAGCTTTTCAACATCGCGCTGAGCGATAATGCGATCCCCTTCGTTGAAAATATCCGCTTGCGCGTTGGTTCGAGTGTCATTCATGACGCGACCGTGCGCTCGTTCTGCCCGCCGAAGACCCCGGACGGGAAGCAGATCATCACAAAGGGATACGGTGAGCAGCACTCGCTCGGTTCTGCCATGCCCGTCGAACTGATTGATCGTGCTGAGACTCCGGCCCTGTGGACCGCGCTCACCCGGTGCTCCGACTTCGATCCGAAGAAGGGGCTGCCCGAGAACCCGCAGCGCACGATCTCAGTGAATGGAACCCGCGTGGGGCCCACGGAGCTGGTGAACTTCTTCGGTTCCTCTGCCGCTTGTCTGAAGGTCCGCGGCGGATACGTGGAGCTCGGGAGTTCCATTCACCACGCGAGGATCTACCGGATTGACGGAAAGAAAACCACATACGCGATGGTGCGCGTCTTCCAAGTAGATCTGCTGCGCCTCAAGGATCGGGATCTTTTCACGACGCCGCTCAAGCCGTCGACCATCTCGATGCGAACCGCGGAACCTAAGATTCGCAAGGCACTGGCCGACGGGACGGCAACGCAGATCGGCTGGCTGGTTGAAGGCGACGAGCTGCGGCTCGAGAGTGACAAGTACACTGGCGGTTTTGTTGGTGCTGTACTCGCTAGTTATCCACAGGTGACAAGCTGGAGAGTTGCGGGGTTCCCCGATCCTGCAAAGCTGCGCCTCCGTCCATATCTACTGGCGGGAGAGGGCCTGGATGGGGAAGCCTCAAAGGCGATGAAAGATCTTCTCGAAGGGCAAGGGTGGAGACCATCCGTCAACGTAGTTTTCTCTCCGGGGTCTGCCGTTCTTGTCCGAAGGAACTGCCTTGGACAAGAACGCCGAAACTCTGGGGGCGCTCTTCCGAATTCATCAGAGTTGAGGTGAATCATGGCTGAGCAGTGGCGCGTTGTCGACCTGTCCGCTTTCGAAGGGAACTTGCGAGCGGTGCGAGGTGGCGTGGAAGTATGCACTGAGGAGGGCACATCGACGGTTCTGCCCGTCGCAGAGCTGGCTGTTGTCCTTATCGGCATGAAGGTCAACCTGAGCGCCGCTGTTCTTCACCGTCTGTCTGAGGCAGATGTCGCGGTTCTCTTCTGTGACTGGAAGGGCATCCCAGAGGGCGGCTGCTACTCGTGGTCGGATCACGGACGAGTAGCAGCCCGTCACCGGGCGCAGGCAGAGGTCTCGGTGCCTCGGAAGAAAAACGCGTGGGCACGCTTGGTACGCGCAAAAATCGAGGGCCAGGCATCCGTTCTCGAGAACCTGAAGATTCGAGGCAGCGGCGAGCTTCTTGCGCTCGCGGACCAGGTGCGCTCGGGCGACCCCGGAAACGTTGAGGCTCAGGCCGCTCGTCTCTACTGGTCGCGGACGCTCGGTCGGGGAGTGGGGCGACAGCCGGCGGCCGGTCAGCTAATCGGTGCCAACGCCTGCCTGGACTATGGCTACGCAGTACTTCGTGGGCATCTCATGCGCGCCGTTCTCGCGGCTGGTCTGGCTCCGGCACTCGGTGTGTTCCACCGGGGACGCGGAAACGCGTTCGCGCTGGCCGATGACCTGATCGAGCCTTTCCGGCCTGCAATCGACGAAGTAGCACTACCTCTCCCCGCCACGGCCTCCCCCTCGGATCGAGAGGTCAAGCAGCTTCTGGTCGCGGCTGCGTCGCAGCGTTTTGATGCGGATGGTCATGGGATTCCTGCTGTCGCCGAGGCGCTGGCTCAGTCTTTTGGGCGCTATATCGAAGGGGATATTGATCGCCTTCAGGTGGTGTCGTGGCAGGGGCCATCGCGGGTTGGCGTGGGTGACTGAGATGGCGGATGACGCGATGTGGTGCTTGGTGATGTTTGATCTCCCGGTGGAGACGAAGAAACAGCGTCGTGAGGCGACGCGTTTCCGAAATGATCTGCTGGATTGGGGGTTCTGTATGGTTCAGTTCAGCGTGTACGTGAAGTACTGGCCGACGGGTGGGCAGGACCATGCAACGCTGAGGGCGATCAAGACTCATCTGCCGGAGGGCGGGCAGGTGCGGGTGCTTGCTCTGACGGATCGACAGTGGGCGACGGGACTTCGTTTTGATAACGCGAAGCCCCGGAAGGAGGCTGGAGTACCCGAGCAGCTCATGATTTTCTAACTAAAAACCCCGAGTTTTCGGCTATTTTCTGCCGAAAATTCGGGGTTCCCAGTATATCAAAGGGGATTGGTGATTGATTCCCAGCTCCGTAACGGCGGGTGGGCGTATGTGGCCAGTATATCAAAGGGGATTGGTGATTGATTCCCAGCCTGAGGTGATGGGGACGCCGCTGATGCCCAGTATATCAAAGGGGATTGGTGATTGATTCCCAGCCAAGAGCATGAGCATTGGCTTCGAGCTGCAGTATATCAAAGGGGATTGGTGATTGATTCCCAGCCAGACGGCTTCGACGTCGGGGCGATCGTCAGTATATCAAAGGGGATTGGTGATTGATTCCCAGCCAATGCAGGCTGCCAGCCACGCCACGTCCAGTATATCAAAGGGGATTGGTGATTGATTCCCAGCTGTATTACTACACAGCTGTGGCGAATGACAGTATATCAAAGGGGATTGGTGATTGATTCCCAGCAGCTTTCCGCTCAGGAGCCGATGCGCTTCAGTATATCAAAGGGGATTGGTGATTGATTCCCAGCCAGGGACAAGCCCCCGACAGACCAAAAGCAGTATATCAAAGGGGATTGGTGATTGATTCCCAGCACGGCAAGGTTAGCCTTGAGGATTTCCAGCAGTATATCAAAGGGGATTGGTGATTGATTCCCAGCGAACTCCCAGACCTGCTGATTCATTTCCCAGTATATCAAAGGGGATTGGTGATTGATTCCCAGCTATGAGGCCCGGACCCGATGTGCCCGTCCAGTATATCAAAGGGGATTGGTGATTGATTCCCAGCTGATCGGCGCGGGCTACAAGCCCCAGCTCAGTATATCAAAGGGGATTGGTGATTGATTCCCAGCATGCGGCGCAGCACAACGGG
>ERZ1699257.356-NODE-357-length-11246-cov-2.221962_pt1 | contig 11246 bp, 9 predicted proteins | sample MGYA00581521_ERZ1699257 | MGnify/ENA primary metagenome ERZ1699257 (study PRJEB42319, sample SAMD00040330) | human oral metagenome | material: saliva | host: Homo sapiens | study: EMG produced TPA metagenomics assembly of PRJDB4115 data set (Metgenomic analysis of... | reverse complement strand
TCGTTGCCATACTCAGCTTAGTATCCTTGATGCCTTTGGCTGCGTTATCTGTACGACGCCTCCATGATACAGGTAAAAGCAGCGCTACCTTGTTGTTGTTTCTTATTCCTTTTGTAGGGCCTTTGATCTTATTAGGTTTGTTATGTGTAAAAGGACAGCCACAGGATAATCAATATGGCAGCGCATTGCAACATATCGTCATAGATAAGCGCTTGGCATCTATTATGAAGGTATCTCCTACGAGTAGTGCTTTAACTACACGTGTTCTAGTGGGATTACTTGTTATAGTAATCTGTGTGTTTGGCGCATCTTTACGTGCGATGGGCCCAGCTAATGAGGTATTCCCTGACGGATGGCTTACAAACTCTATCGTTGGTGAAGGCAGTGCGGAAGCAGCGCGAGCTTCTGTGCAAAATTATTTTGATGCCGTAAATAACAAGGATTATGATAAGGCTTTCACCTATATCATTAGCCAAGCTAGTACAAACCCGACAGAAAAACAAAAATGGCTAGCATCTATGAAACAAGCGCCAAAGGTGGATGTAGTATCCCTAGGTGTTACAAGGGTGAGTCGCACAGGGGATTTGAAGCGCATTGTCTTTGATGCAAGCCTACAAACCACAAGGGTTGGCGCCGGTGTTGTAGAATCAACGCCGATGAAGCGCTATATTTCTGTCATTGAAGAGAATGGTGCGTGGCGTATCGAAGGGTTTTACAAAACTATGCCCGATGATGACAAATAGAATGTGATATATCTAAGTAGCGTTAACATGGGGGCTACCCTCTTTTGTTAACGCTATTTTTATGTTACAATAGACATAACGTATGAAAGCGAGGCTTTCATCAAAATCGATCGGATTATATTGTAAAGATCATTAGATTGGAACGAAGAGAACGTACCCGTCGCGGCTGACATGTCTAATGATGGCAATATACTCATTTGCTATGGCAAATGGTCACAACAACACTAGGAACGGCAAAAATTGATAGCGCATTTTTGCGCCCATTTGACGAGACGCTAGTATTTTAGCGCCTTTTTCTTTGTGTGGCCTCCATAGCATAGATCAATTCAAGTGATAGGTGAGAAAAGAAACTATGTTAAATAAAATAATGAACAAAATTTTAGGAGGAACTGTGAATACAACAGATAATCAGGTTACTGCACAAGTGAAAGCAGAACCAACAGTAGCAAAACCTGCTACTCGTACAGCTGCGGCTGAAGGCGAACATAAACAGACTCGCCGCCGCACTAATACACGCCGCCCTGCTGGCGAGGGTCGTACTCGTCAACATGCAGCTGGTGAAGGTGAAGGCACAACACGTCAACGCCGTACAAATACTCGTACAAATGCAAATGGTGGTCGTACTAATACGACACGCCGTACAAATACACGTCGCAATGCTGAACAAGGCGAAGGTCAAGAACGTACTGAACGTAAACCTCGTCAAACTCGTGCACCACGTGGTGAACGTAGTGAAAATACGCGTAATACGCGCTCTAATAATGGTCGCAATAGTCAAAACCGTAACAACAACCGTCCAAATAATCGCTCCACAAACCGCAACAATCAAGAGGCGCCTGTGGAATTAGTAGGTCGTACACCAAATGGCGCTAATAAGGGTAAATTCCAAATCATCCCTCTTGGCGGTCTTGGTGAAATCGGTAAAAACATGACCATCTTCCAATATGAGGACGAAATCATCGTTCTCGACTCTGGTCTTGCGTTCCCTAGCGAAGATATGCTTGGCGTAGATATCGTTATTCCTGATATGAGCTATATCATCGAGAATAAGGATCGCGTGAAAGCTGTCGTAATTACCCATGGTCACGAGGACCATATTGGTTCCTTGGCATACCTTATGAAAGAAATCAATTGCCCAGTATATGCAACAAATCTCGTTTGTGGTTTGATTGAAGGCAAGTTTAAAGAACATAAGGTATCTCCAAAATGTCTTCGTACTATTGCTGCAGGCGATGAAGTTCAAATTGGTCAAGTGAAGGTTGGTTTTATCCAAACAAACCACTCCATTCCTGACTCCTGCGCTGTGTACTTTGATACACCAATCGGGACTGTACTTCATACAGGGGACTTTAAAATCGACCAAACACCAGTTGATGGCCGTTTGATGGATATGCACAAATTTGCTGAGCTCGGTAATAAAGGTGTATTGGCCTTGATGTCCGACTCTACAAACGTTGAAAAACCAGGTACTACAGGTTCTGAAAGTTCCGTAGGTCCTGCTATTAAACAAGCTGTTGGAGAAGCAAAAGGCCGCGTTGTGTTAGCTACATTTGCATCTAACGTATCTCGTATCCAACAAGCTATTGATGCGGCAGTTATGTTCAACCGTAAGGTTGTCGTTATGGGCCGCAGTATGGTAAATGTTACAGAAATCGCTCAAGAACGCGGTTACTTGAACATTCCACCAAATACAATTATCGACGTAGATGTAATGCACAACTACACAGATGACCAAATTATGATCTTAACAACTGGTTCTCAAGGTGAACCGATGGCAGGCTTGTCCCGTATGGCTACAAGCAACCACCGCACTGTAGAGTTGGCGCCGAATGATACAGTTATCATCTCTGCTACACCAATTCCAGGTAACGAAGGTGCTGTAGGTAGAACTATCGATAACTTGCTCCGATTAGGTTGTCACGTTGTATATGGTAAAGATCGTGGTATCCACGTATCTGGTCATGCGAGCCAAGAAGAGCTTAAAACGATGCTTAACCTTGTTCGTCCAGAATACTTCATTCCAGTTCATGGTGAGTATCGCATGTTGCGTCGCCATGGTGAACTTGGTGTTGCTATGGGCGTAGATCCTAAGAAAGTCCTTCTAGGAGACAATGGTCAAATCTTTGAATTTGATAAAGATGGTGGCCGTAAAGGTGGCCGTGTACAAGCTGGTGCTATCTTCGTTGATGGCCTTGGCGTTGGCGATGTAGGTAACATCGTTATCCGTGACCGTCAACAATTGGCTCAAGAAGGTATGGTTATCGTTGTAATGGCGATGGACAAAGCTTCTGGTACAATCGTAGCTGGTCCAGACCTCGTATCTCGTGGCTTCGTATACGTACGCGATGCAGAAGAACTTATGATTGCTGCAGAACACCGCGTAGACCAAGTTCTTGAAGAATGCGAAATGCAACGCATCAAAGATTGGACTACTATTAAGCAAAACGTACGCGACGCGTTGGGTAAATTCTTCTACGATAAAACTCGTCGCCGTCCTATGATCTTGCCGATTATTCAAGACGTATAATCACATATAATAAACAAAAGTACCGCACCCTATGGTGTGGTACTTTTAACATTTTAAAAAGGACCTATGGAATCTACTATAAATAGCGGTGTCATCGCATTTGTCTACTATATAGGGTATTTGAAGTTACCTTTTTAAACTGTTATAATTAAAAGATACCAATTAATCTATCTTCTTTTATTTAGAATGGAGATTTATGAAACAAACAAATACAAGAGCGATGGCAGAAACAGGATTTGTTAGTGCTATAGGTGCCATCCTTAGTGCTATTAGTGTGTATTTACCAGCTTTCGCTTTTTTATCATTTTTTGTTACACCTGCAGCCATTGGCATAATTGGAACAAAATGGGGTCGCAAGTATAGTATATCGGCAGCTGTTGTTACTACTTTCTTAGCGGTAGTTTTGTTTGGACCATGGAATGGTATACCTGTTGGCTTATTTGCTGCGGTAGGTGTAGGGGTAGGAGAAGGTAACCGTCTTTCTTTAGGGACGATTAAGCGACTACTACTCCCTAGTATTGCCATGTTTGTTGCTGTATGAGTAACTTTAATGGCACAAGTATATGTATCTGGTATTACTCTATCAATGATAGATACACAGATGACCGAGCAAGCTCGTATGATTGCTGATCAAGCCTTACAGACGAATCCTAATATCACACAGGAACAAGCTGATTTATTTGTAAAAAATGTAGATAAGCTTGCTACTGGTTTGAAGGATGCGTTTTTTGTGGCTGTAGCTATAGCTGCAGTATCATACAGTTATATAACTATTCAGATATCTATATGGCTAGGTAAGCGATTACGTATCTCCATACCTCGATTTTTACCAATTGAAGAATGGAGGATGCCTGTCTGGAGTGCAGGGCTATACGCTTTAGGTATTATTGGTATATATGGTACGCCGCATATCAATATGGACTCTTCCTGGGTCATAGCCATTAGTACTAATGTATTACTCCTTGGTAGCTCTATGTGTTCTATTCATGGTTTTGCAGCTTTAGCAGATTTGATGAGTAGTTACCGCATGAGTAATAAATTGAAGTGGATACTGCTAGGTGTGTATGCCTTTTTCTTTGGTCAAGCACTAGCCATATTTGGTGTCATAGATATGTTTTTAGATTTACGGACACGTTACAAAGCGCGTCAATAGTAATAGAAAGGAGGCCGTTATGAAATCCTTTCAACGGAAATGGGAAGGTTTAGAAATTACCATTATTACCGTTATCGTATTATTGTTATTATTGTTGGCCTATTTAAACTGGGCTATTGCAATTTTAGCACTAATTATCGTAGTAGCGGCGTATTTGGTTAACTATAACACCATTCATAACCGGCGTCGTTTAGCAAGGGAACAGTTTGGGGCGATGATGAAAAACGTCACACAAGCTTCGAACTTTGCCTTACAAAACTTGCCAATGGGGATTGCTCTTGTTAATAAACAAGGTACCCTCGTATGGAATAATAGTGTCTTTGCAGACTGGGTTAAGGTAGACTGGAATAAACTTCAAAAAATGTCTGCTCTTATGCCTGGCTTCCGTATTGATAAAATCTGGGGAAAATCTGGATATATGACGGAACAGTATGGAGATAAGTATTTCCAAATTATTTACAAATTCATTGATCCTCGTGATACACGACCAGATATTCATAGTGAAGATGAATTAGCAGAGCATGCAGTAATGGCGCTTTACTTTAAGAATATTACAGACTTAGAAAAGGCGCGTATTAAAGCTGAAGAAGACCAACCTGTGTGGGGTATGATTCAAATCGATAATCTCGAAGAATTGACAAAAGGTCTTAGTGACCGTGAGTATACTAGCGTTTGGACAGATATTAATAACATTATTACGGATGAAATTGATAGACAAGAAGGTTTTATTCGTAACTTCCAAGATGATATGTATACCTTTGCTATTTCTCGTGGTGCACTTCATGCGATGGAGGAAAACGGTTTTAAAATCCTTGAGAAAATCCGTAAATTGCCTTCTCCCCGTCAAGTGCCAGCAACGATTTCTATCGGAATTAGCGAGAACGTAGGCTCTGTAAAAGAGGTTTCTAGTCGTGCTCGCGCCGCCTTAGATATCGCATTAGGTCGCGGTGGTGACCAAGTGTGTATTATGGATGGTGAAAGTACCCGATTCTTCGGCGGTAATACAGCTGGTGTTGAGAAGAATACCCGGGGTCGTGCGCGTGTTGTATCACAAGCTTTACATGAGCTGATGCTTGATTCCGATAAAATACTTGTGAGGGGTCATAAGCGTGAAGACTATGATGCGTTAGGTGGTATTATCGGTGTTGTAGCTATTGCACGTACCTTGGGTAAAGAATTACGCATCGTACTTTCAAAGGAAACAAGCGCCATTGATAAAATGGTGACTGTTCTCAAAGAAAATGAGTTCTGGACAGAACATATCATCACCCCTGAAGCGGCAAAAGCTTGGGTAGATGCTAATACGCTCACTATTGTTTGTGATACACATCGCCAAGAAATGGTAGCAGCTCAAGAGGCTCTTGAAATTTCTGAACGACGCATCGTTATCGATCATCACCGTCGTGCAGCGGACTTCGTAGAAAATCCATTGCTTACATACTTGGAACCAACTGCATCATCTACATCTGAGCTTGTTACAGAGCTTGTACAATACGCAGGTGGTGGCGTAAAACTTTCAAAAGCAGAAGCTACAGGCATTTATGCGGGCATCGTGCTTGATACGAAGAACTTTGTGCAACAAACTGGGGCACGTACCTTTGAAGCGGCCGCATTCTTACGCCGTGCAGGGGCAGATATTGAACGCGTTAAACAATTATTTATTGAAACCTTCGATTCTGTTCAATTGCGTGCTAAAATGGTATTTGAAGCCAATCGAACTGAAGGAATTGCTATTTCTGTAGCTCCTGAAGGTTTGAAGGATATGATGGCATTAGCTGCACAAAGTGCAGACATGCTCATCAGTAATGAAGATATTGAAGCAGCCTTTGTACTGTATTCCTTGAATGACGGCGGTATCGGCGTTAGCGCTCGATCCAAAGGCAAGGTAAATGTACAGGTTGTAATGGAAGCCTTGGGTGGCGGTGGTCACAGAACTGTGGCTGGTGCCCAATTACAAGGTATGACGATAGAGGAAGCGAAGAAGGCTATTTTAGACCATGCTCTTGAAGCCCTTCATTCCGCTGAGAAAGAGGAGGAAGAACAATGAAAGTAGTATTGTTAGAAGACGTTAAAAAGGTTGGTAAAAAAGGCGAAATCGTTGAAGTTAGCGACGCATATGGCCGTAATGTATTGATCAAAAAAGGTCTTGGCCTTGAAGGTACAGCAACTAACGTAAATAATGCGAAACAAAAGCAAGAATCCATCGCTCACAATAAAGCTGTTGCCAATGACGAGGCTAAAATCTTGGCAGCTCAATTGACTAAGGTTGAAGTAACTGTAAAAGTTCGCATGGGCGAAGAAGGTCGCGTATTCGGTTCTGTTACTGCAAAAGACATTTCCGATGCAGCTAAAGCTCAATACAAAGTAGATATCGATAAAAAGAAAATCGAAATCAAAGAACCATTGAAAACATTAGGCGTACATGACGTTTTAGTTCGTGTTCATCCTGAGATTACAAGTACTATCAAGGTTAACGTAGTAGCTGAATAATAGTGTTCACCATGCTCTTTGAGTATGGTGAATTCTTTTATCCATAGTGGTTTTATAAAGGGGATTATCATGGATGTGCGCATTCCACCGCATAATTTAGATGCGGAAAAAGCCGTTTTGGGGGCTTTATTAACGAATGGATCCAACTCGGGTGCCGTTGTCGATACGGTAACGAGTATTCTAAAATCTGAAGACTTTTACCGCGATGCGCATCGTATTATTTATGATGCTATCTTAGAAATCGTGCATGCTAACAAGACGGCGGACTTTATCACTGTTGGTGAAGAGCTAGATCGTCGTAAGCGACTCGATGCGGTAGGCGGTCTTGCATATATTACATCTTTGGCTAATGAATCGGTGTCCTACAATGTAGAGGAACATGCGAAAATCATTAGTGAGAAAGCTCAGTTGCGCCGCCTTATCGATGCAGGGAATAAAATCGTAGGCATGACGTACGCTGGCGAAGATGAGCCAACGGCTATCCTTAACAAGGCGGAACAAATGGTATTGGACGTAAGTGGTCAAACACAGTCCGAATCATCATTTGCGCCTATTGGGGAGGTTGTATTATCTAACTTAGATAAATTAAATGCATTGCAACAGCATGATGGTGCTATTACAGGCGTTCCAACAGGCTTTAAAGATGTGGACCATGTCTTCAATGGTCTACAAAAATCTGACCTCATCCTCGTAGCAGCCCGTCCTGCGATGGGGAAAACGGCTTTCACCTTGAATATTGCTCAAAACGTAACGATGTTGTACGACAAGACGGTAGCGTTCTTCTCCCTAGAAATGGGCAAGGAACAGCTCGTTGGTCGTATTCTATCCTCCGTGGCAGGTGTGAGCTCCGAAAAACTGCGCCGTGCAAACATGGACCCTACTGACTGGGAAAAGGTTATCGCTGCAGCGGATCGCATGAGTAAATCCAAGCTCTTTATCGATGATACGCCGGGCCTTACCGTACAAGATATGCGCTCTAAATTGCGCCGTCTTAAGGTGGAACATGGTCTCGATCTCGTTATCGTCGACTATATTCAGTTGATGCAAGGCCGCAACTCCGGTAAGGGCAGCGAGAACCGTCAACAAGAGGTATCTGAAATCTCTCGTAACCTCAAATTGATCGCCCGTGAGTTTAACGTGCCGCTCATCGCCTTGTCTCAATTGTCTCGTAGTGTTGAAAGCAGACCAGATAAACGGCCTGTACTTTCTGACCTTCGTGAATCTGGTTCTCTTGAACAAGATGCGGATATCGTTATCTTCTTGTACCGCGATAAATATTACGATGAAAACTCCGAAAAAGGGGACAACGCAGAAGTCCTCATTCGTAAGAACCGTAATGGTTCCGTCGGTACCGTGGAACTTCAATTCATTGGGGAATTAACCCAATTTAGAGACGTGGAATTTCGAGACATGGGGCCGGAACAATAATGAAAACTATCGTGGGTGTGCCTATATTGATGGGGCCCGACTTTATTTCGACAACTTAGTTACAAAAAAGCACCACCTACCTCGTGGCTCCAAACGACGCGTAAGTCGCCCCTCGATAGGTGGTGCTCTTTTTGTATTACGTTAGCCCAAATAAGTCCCATCAATATAGTGGCACTAGATAGTTTTCATTGTATTGTTGGGAGAACTGGAAATAGAAGTTTTGGGTTAGGTTATACACGTACTTAAGAGTACCTATTGTTAGATTTGATGTCTAATAGTAGGTACTTTTTCATTTTTATGTCCAAAATTTGCCTCTATAATAACAAACATATGTTTGAAAATACTCTGTATTTTTGTTATACTAATCGTAGAAATTCTTCTTTTTATATTTCTTGTAGAGTCTAGTTATTTAGCGGTTTGAGGAGGTGTTTGTATGGGTTCAGCTGATACGGATCGAATGTATATGTGCATTGATTTGAAGAGTTTTTACGCGTCTGTGGAGTGTGCTGATTTGGGGCTGGATCCGTTTACAACGCCTTTGGTGGTGGCCGATGGGTCTCGTGGCAAAGGGGCTATTACATTGGCCATTTCACCGGCCTTAAAAAAGCTAGGTATTAAGAATCGCAGTCGTCTTTTTGAGATTCCTCCGCACATTGAGTATTTGACGGTGAAGCCTCATATGAAGCGGTATATGCAGGCGTCTGCTGAGATTTACGGGACTTTGCTCAAGTATGTGGCACCTGAGGATGTACATGTATACTCTATCGACGAGTATTTTATCGATATTACGCCTTACTTACCGCTCTACAAGAAAACGCCTCGAGAGCTAGCGCAGATGCTTCTTGATGCGGTGTTAGAGGCGACCAAGATTTATGCCACCGTTGGGATTGGAACAAACTTGTTCCTTGCCAAGATTGCTCTCGATATCCTCGCAAAACATGCGCCTGATTTTATAGGATATCTTGATGAAAGCCTCTTTAAAGAGAAAATCTGGTATCATCAGCCCTTGACCGACATCTGGCAGATTGGTAACGGCATAGCCAATCGTTTGCACAAGTATGGAGCTTATGATTTGTATGGTATTACCATGGTTCCAGAGGCCAAGTTGTACAAGGAATTTGGTGTTAATGCAGAGCTCATTATCGATCATGCTTGGGGTCGTGAGCCGTGTACGATTGCAGATATCCATGCGTATCGTCCTATCAAGCATTCTATCTCGCATAGCCAGATTTTATTGCGTAACTATACCTATGAAGAGGCTTACGTGCCTATGCGAGAAATGGTGGAGTCCTTGGTATTAGAGCTTTTACAAATCAAAGGGGTTACGAACCATATTCATGTTCATATTGGCTATGCAGATGATATGGTGCGCTCTACTGGAGGTTCTAAAAAGCTTAAACAGTACACTGATTCATTGCAAGCATTAACGACGGCAGTAATTAAATTATATGAACAACATTGCCATAAAAATGAACTTATACGGCGTATAGGCGTAAGCTTTGAGGATTTAGTCAATCGCTCTGCTATACCTCAGGAGGTAGATTTATTCAGCTCTCTTGCGACGGAGGAAGAGGAAAAGGAGCGGCAAGTACATGAGGCGATGTTATCTATCAAGGAGCAGTTCGGTAAAAATGCTATTTTACGTGCCTCTAGCTTGCAAGATGAAGGGACAATGCGCTTTAGAAATACCTTGGTAGGTGGCCATAATGGGGAATAAATAGTGTAATGGATACAATGGCAATTGAACGAAGAATACAATTGAAAATAGATTAGTCGCATAAGGGGAGGTATACATTAATGAAACATCGTATGTCTCGTTTACAACGGGCGAAACAATTTATGCCCTTTGCGGCATTAAAGGGATTTGAAGTATTACTGGCAGCTGTGGCACGGCCTAAAGAGCATCGTGTAGAGCTATCGGAGGATCAAGTAGATGAGTTAAATAAGGTTTTACAGACTATACATTGCGGAGAATGGGTGCGAATTGTTTACTACAATAAACAAAGATATACAGAGCTTATAGGGGCTGTTGATAGGATTAGTGCGCAAATGCAAATTATATCTGTTCAAGGCATAGATATTCCCTTTAGATCTATTAAGGAATTGAATCTGTATGATATGACAATATAAAGAGTTGTCTTTATATATGGTTTAAGGGCTAGAGTTAAGGTGTGATTCGGTATACAATGATGAAAAGGGTTGTAATTTAATTATATTCTCGTATAAAAATACCCTATATGATTAGCTGTTATATGACTATATATACTCTTTGCATTGTTTTATGAGAAAGGCGGTGTCTGTAATGCATGAGGTCATATCATTACTTATCAATCGCTATGATTTTTTCCTCCAGTTGTTATGGGAACATATAGAAATTTCAGTATTAGCTTCTGTTATTGCTACCATCATCGGTGGATTATTGGGTGTGTTTATATACGAATATAAACGGCTAGCTGCGCCCGTTATGGTAGTAGTTAATTTCCTATATACGATTCCATCTATATCGATGTTAGGCCTTTTGTTGTATGTATCGGGTGTTGGTAATACGACCGCTATCATTGCATTGGTTATCTATGCCTTATTACCGATGGTACGAAATACATTTACTGGTCTTAACCAAATTGATCAAGCCATGTGTGAAGCGGGAATTGCGTTAGGGCTCACGCGGATTCAACGTTTGTGGGATATAGAGATTCCCTTGGCTATGCCGACTATTATGGCTGGTATACGGACTATGCTCGTTATGACCATTGCCTTGACAGGTATTTCATCCTTTTATTGGGCTGGGGGGTTAGGGGTGGGGGGTTTTTGGGGGGATACAAAGAAACAAAATGCTTTGACAATTTCAGGCAGGTTTATGATTTCCCCATTTGACATTACTGTTTAATCGCTCTTTTTCTTAGGG
>ERZ1699257.353-NODE-354-length-11396-cov-2.766350_pt1 | contig 11396 bp, 9 predicted proteins | sample MGYA00581521_ERZ1699257 | MGnify/ENA primary metagenome ERZ1699257 (study PRJEB42319, sample SAMD00040330) | human oral metagenome | material: saliva | host: Homo sapiens | study: EMG produced TPA metagenomics assembly of PRJDB4115 data set (Metgenomic analysis of... | reverse complement strand
GTTGAAATACCGCTCAACAATGCCTCTGCCCAAGCGATTAAGAAGAAAACAGGAAAAGCGGTTTTCCATAATACCGTCGTATCAAACACATCCGCCCAGTCCAACAAACCGACCAAAATTAAGCCGGTAAACACCATGCCGACCGCCGCGGCCCAGAAACCATTCAGAAAAATAAAGATAAAGATATTGGCAGGCAAACGCGACACCCAATGGCGGAAACCTAAGTTCACCAACAAAGGCGGAAGCAATACGGACAAGGCGTTGATGGGGAACATATGCCAATCGCCCCAAAGCCACAAATACGGAAAAAACAGCAATACGCCAAGGCAGAATGCGGCAGAGGTGCCCAGCATTAAAGCCGTCAAGTTTAAGGCAAGCAAATGATAGCTCATGCCGGCCAGTTGTCCGCTTTCCGGGGAGGCATTCAAACTCCAAGCCAGCGGCAACATCACGGCAGCCACCAAGAATGCGGAACGATGCTGCGATACCGACACCCATGCCTGCTTTGCACACAAAGCAAAAATCACCAGCAACACAGGCCATGCCGCCATCACGACACCAACTGGAAACCATCCGTTTTGAAAAATCATCATCTCATCCGCAAAATGTTCAGACGGCCTATTATACGCGTCTCAAGCCATAGCTTTGGCAATCCTGTCTGCCTTTGCCGTTAAAGCTTGTTTCGGCTGGTTTTGTTTACCCGAAAAAAGCGTTAGAATAACGGACTTTGCCGTTTAATTAAGGGGATGGACGCATGCTTTGGAAAATATTGGCTTTAATTCTTCTAGCTGTCATAGCCGGCTTGTTCTGGTGGCGCCAGAAACAAGAGCAAAAGTGGCGCCAAGAATTGGCCCGACTCAGTGGCGACGAACAAGAAATAAACGAAGAAGACAGCTCGGTCGGTTTTTCCGGCCAACTGGACAGCCTGAAACGTTTGTTCAGCATGAACAAGCGCACTGCCGACAACCATAAAATCGCCCGCATCCGCCTGCTTTCCGCGATCGAACACAATAAAATGCAACGCGCCGAAACAGAAGAACACGCAGCAGATCCAGTTGCCGAAGAGCCGGAACACATCGCAGCTACCGAAGAAGAAATCAAAGCTGCGCCTAAAACCCGTAAATCTGCCAAACCGGAACGTATTCCCCAAATCACGCCGTTTGCACAAATGGAAACACCCGAATACAGCCCGTCTTTGGTGCAAAACAGCAATTTTGAAGAAATCACATTGGAAGAAGCCACCCGTTCCCTGCACGAAGCGGCGGTTGAAGAATGGAACGAGCATTTGGCCGAAAAAAATGCGCCGATTTACAAAGACGAAATCGAAACCCCATTGTTGCGCGCTTCATCCCTGCCGATGACAGGCATGGAAATCATCGACTACAACGACCCTATCTTGCGCCGCACACGCGAGCGTGCCTTGGCGCGTGCCAATAATGTCCGCGTAGCAGAAGCCAATGCGCCGCATATCGAAACCGTTCAGACGGCCTTAAGAACTGCCGAAAAAGAAGCCATCCTCCCCTATACTTCCATGCAGGCATTCCCTTCTGAAATCCAAGCGGAAGATATTCACGACAACCTTGCCCGCCGTACCGCCGCTCGCCACAAACTGGCCGCGGCCGTCGCCCCATTGCGCGACTACTCTCCGCGCACCATCGAAAATGACGAAATTCTGGCCAACTTGGGACAAATCAGCCGTCCTGCCAGCCTGCGCCGTCAAGTTCGCTATACCGAAGCGGCCGCCGAAAGATGGGCGCGTAAACAAGCTGCTACGGAAGCTGTTGCACCACAACCTGCCGCACCGGCAACGCCGTCCCGTCCGAAACCGGCTGCGCCTGTTAAAAAATCCCCTTATATTTCCCGACCTGCTGCGCCAAACGCAACCGTAGTCGAGCCACCTGCCGTACCGGTTGTCCCTATGGCTAAAACCGATATCCCCGAACCGCCCGTTTTCCAAACCACGATTGCGCCGATTGATATCCCCGAGCCGCCTACTTTTGAACATAAAATCCAAGTACCGATTTTTGATTCGCAAGTCAATGCGCATGTCAGCAACCAACCTGAACGCAGTATCCGCGATTATTTAATCAGTGAATCTGCCGTCGAAGAAACAGAATTCGATGCTGAGCCGGAAGCTCCTGTACAACCGGAAGCAGAAGCTATTCAAGCGGTTGAAACCATTGAACCCGTTGAATCTGTTGAAACAATCGCAAGGCCGTCTGAATATACACAGACAGTCGTTGAAACACCTGTTCAAAGCGTAGAACCAAGCGTTCAAGAGAGTACGCCAAGTGTAGCTATTCCAGCTTCGGCAACACTGACCGAGGCATACCTGCCGACTACCGCCCTGCTTCTGCCGCCGCAGTTTGATCCAAGCGCATCGCAAACTGAAGAACAGTTGTTGGAAAACAGCATTACCATCGAAGAAAAACTGGCCGAGTTCAAAGTTAAAGTCAAAGTGATGGACTCCTATTCCGGCCCGGTCATTACGCGTTATGAGATTGAGCCTGATGTCGGTGTACGCGGCAGTGCCGTTTTGAACCTTGAAAAAGACTTGGCGCGCTCGCTTGGCGTGGCTTCCATCCGCGTGGTGGAAACCATCCCCGGCAAAACCTGCATGGGCTTGGAATTGCCTAATCCGAAACGCCAAATGATCCGCCTGAGCGAAATCTTCAATTCGCCTGCGTTTACCGAATCCAAATCCAAACTGACCCTCGCCCTCGGCCAAGATATTACCGGCCAGCCTGTCGTCACTGACTTGGCCAAAGCGCCGCATCTGCTGGTTGCCGGTACGACCGGTTCGGGTAAATCCGTGGGCGTGAACGCCATGATTCTGTCCATGCTCTTCAAAGCAACGCCGGAAGACGTGCGCATGATTATGATTGACCCGAAAATGCTGGAGCTGAGCATTTACGAAGGCATTCCGCACCTGCTCGCCCCTGTCGTAACCGATATGAAGCTGGCCGCAAACGCGCTGAACTGGTGCGTCAACGAAATGGAAAAACGCTACCGCCTGATGAGCTTTATGGGCGTGCGCAACCTTGCCGGTTTCAACCAAAAAATTGCCGAAGCCGCCGCGCGTGGCGAAAAAATCGGCAGCCCGTTCAGCCTCACGCCTGAAAATCCTGAGCCATTGGAGAAACTGCCGTTTATCGTGGTCGTTGTAGATGAATTTGCCGACCTGATGATGACCGCCGGTAAGAAAATTGAAGAACTGATTGCCCGTCTTGCCCAAAAAGCACGCGCAGCCGGCATCCATTTGATTCTTGCCACCCAACGCCCCAGCGTGGATGTCATCACCGGCCTGATTAAAGCCAATATTCCGACACGCATTGCCTTCCAAGTGTCCAGCAAAATCGACAGCCGCACGATTCTTGACCAAATGGGCGCGGAAAACCTGCTCGGCCAAGGCGATATGCTGTTCCTTCCGCCCGGCACCGGCTATCCGCAACGTGTACACGGCGCATTCGCTTCCGACAACGAAGTACACCGCGTAGTGGAATACCTGAAACAATTCGGCGCACCCGATTATATCGACGATATTTTAAGCAGCGGTTCCACCGAAGACTTTACCGGCACCAGCCGCAGCAACGACAGCGACCTCGACCCCATGTATGACGAAGCCGTTTCCGTTGTCTTGAAATCGCGTAAGGCCAGCATTTCCAATATCCAACGCCAACTGCGCATCGGCTACAACCGCGCCGCCCGCCTGATTGACCAAATGGAAGCCGACGGTATTGTTTCCCCGGCGGAAAACAACGGCAACCGCACCATCTTGGCACAAAGCAGCGACCATCTGGATTAATTTATCCTCGCTTAAATCAAGGCCGTCTGAAACTTTCAGACGGCCTTTTTAAATCAGATAATGTGTTCAGAGATTCCAATCAAATAAACAAGCAAATAAGTAATCTATAAACAACATTTCTTACAAATCTAAATGCTTTTGCATTAACGGCATTTGCTTCACAAAAAAACAAGGTTCAATCAACCAAACTCGACCTGCAAAATGCATATTTCTACCCGTTTGTCACCATTTTCAGACGGCCTTTTGTCAAGACCGGAAAAAACAGGTAAATCCGTTTTTCGATTAGAAACAATATTATTATGATTCATGCCCTCGGCAACACCCCAACCTTTACGAGGAAAAACAAATGAAAAAATATTTTGCAGAATTTTTCGGCACTTTCTGGCTGGTATTCGGCGGCTGCGGCAGCGCAGTATTGGCAGCAGCCTACCCTGAACTCGGCATTGGCTTTGCCGGTGTCGCCTTGGCGTTCGGCTTGACCGTACTGACCATGGCTTACGCCGTCGGCCATATTTCCGGCGGCCACTTCAACCCTGCCGTTTCCGTCGGCCTTTTCATCGGCGGCCGTTTCAACGGTAAAGACTTGTTGCCTTACATCGTATCCCAAGTCATTGGTGCGATTGCCGCTGCAGGCGTTCTGTATCTGATTGCTTCCGGTAAAACCGGTTTTGATGCTGTTGCTTCCGGCTTTGCCAGCAATGGTTTCGGCGAGCACTCTCCTAACGGTTACGACATGATGGCCGCGTTGCTGATCGAATTCGTACTGACTGCATTCTTCCTGATCATCATCATGGGCTCTACCGACAAACTGGCTCCGGCCGGCTTCGCCCCTATCGCCATCGGCCTGGGTCTGACCCTGATTCACTTGATCAGCATTCCTGTGACCAATACTTCCGTCAACCCTGCACGCTCTACCGGCGTTGCCTTGTTCCAAGGCGGCTGGGCTGTTGAACAACTGTGGTTGTTCTGGTTGGCCCCTATTGCCGGCGCAGCAGTTGGCGCGGCTATTTACCGCTTTGTTTTGGCAAACAACGACAACAAATGATCTAAACGGAATGATATTTCCGGTGCGGCCGACACCCTAAACCGTCCGCATCCAAGTTGCCGAGATACAAACGCACCGCCTGACTCAGACGGTGCGTTTGTTTTTACCATGTTACAATACTTTCTTTTCCCACATTCTCAAACCATCATGCAAACCTTACCTTTTCAAACCGATATCGCCGCCAGAATGCTGGTCAATACTGAAAACGAAACCATCCATCCCGATGCCGTATTCGTACAAACGCAAAACGGCTATTGGATTGCTTGGCACGACCAACAAGCCGCCCTGCTTGCCCCCGACACACCACCCGATATTCCCTGCTTTTGGGTAGAAGGCGCAGAAAGCCTGGAAGAGCTGGTAAGCATGGTAGAAAACGGCGAATTTGACGAAGTCGAAGAATTTGACGGCGACGATGATGCTTGGCAAGAAGCACTCGGATGCGGCCATCATCACGAAGGACACTGCGGATGCAGCCATTGAGATGTACAAAACGCCTGCTTCCGACACTTGCCCTTTGCCTGACGCTTAACGGCTGCGTTGTAGGCGCAGCTGTCGATTTGGCTGCCACGACCGTCCTGACTGCCGGAAAATTGGTTGTCAAAGGAACGGGGGCAGTGATTGATGCCGCCATTCCTGACGGCAAAAAAGAAAAAGAAAAGAGCAAAGAAAAGCCAAAATCGGAAGAAATCATCTATAAGGAAGAGTCCTCCGATGAAGTAACGCAATAATCCTTCAGACAGCCTTGGTAAGGTAACCCATCTTACTGAGGCCGTCTGAACATTCATCCTTACATATAGCCTTGTTCACGCAAAGAACAGGTTTCTTTTGCCGTTACGATAAAATGGTCCAAGAGCGTAATATCCACCAAACTTAAAGCCTGTTTCAAACGCTCTGTAAACTGCACATCAGATTCAGACGGCCTTGCCGAACCACCCGGATGATTGTGTGCCAAAATCAAACTGTCGGCATATTCATCCAATGCCAATTTGACGATTTCACGAATATAAACCGTGTTTTCCGCCACCGTACCACGCGACAATTCCCGTACCGCAATCAATTGATTTTGACGGTTGAGCAGCAACGCAACGCTGACTTCGATTTTTTCATGCCCCAGATGCAGGCGCAGATAATCCGTAACCGATTTCGGGTTTGACAAAACCATCTGCTCCTGCAAATCCTCACCCAAAATCCGCCGTCCGATTTCTTTGACCACGGCAAACTGAGTATAGCTCGCCAAACCCATGCCCTTGCAAGCAGAAAGTGTTTTGGCATCCGCACTCATCAGCTTTCCCAAGCTGCCGAACTCGCTCAACAAATAACGCGCCAAATCAACCGCGCTCATGCCGCGCGTTCCGACACGCAATAAAATAGCCAGCAACTCCGCATCACTCAACGCCGCCGCGCCGCGCTCCAACAGCTTCTCACGCGGCCGCTCCCCTTCAGGCCATTCTTTAATGCTCATGTTTTCCCTTTTTATTCATATAACGGATTTGGTTTTTATTCAGAACAAAACCATCTTGCCCGCATAAAACGCAATCCGCACGATTTTATTAAAATTAATGCAATTTGCGTATTTTATTCTATCTTGAATTATTTTTTAAGACATTTGAATATAAATTAAACCCTTTTGTGCAGAAAAACAACGTTACCCATTTTCGCTATCCTGTTCCCCTGCCTGCCTTTCCTTTCCTATTTGCTTCAAATCAGCTGCTACAAGCATTTTCATATTGCCCCTATGAGGCTTAGGCTAATATAATATTGAGTTTGCCGAGAGCAAAAGCTGAGGCTTAAACTGCTTTCTATCCACGCTGCCCGTGCGCTTTACAAGAGTTTCAGACGGCCTCCGTCCGACTCCCGCCAGCAATCAAACAGCTTTTTATCACCCATTCGAAAATCCGTTTTGCCGGTACTCGTCTTTCTTTTTGGAGTATTGCCATTATGACCGCAACCACTGCGTCTTCAGCCAAACCTTATTTGCAAATCCAAGGCTTGGTGAAAAAGTTTGGTGACAATTACGCTGTCGATAACATCGACTTGGACATCTATCAACACGAAATCTTCGCCCTTTTGGGCAGCTCAGGCAGTGGCAAATCCACACTGCTGCGCATGTTGGCAGGCATGGAAAGCCCCAATCAGGGCAAAATCATTCTTGACGGTCAAGACATTACCAAGCTTGCCCCGTACGAACGCCCAATCAACATGATGTTCCAAAGCTATGCCCTGTTCCCACACATGAGCGTTGAACAAAACATCGCTTTCGGCCTGAAACAAGACAAAATGCCTAAAGGCGAAATCGACGCCCGCGTCGAAGAAATGTTGCGCCTGGTGCAAATGACCAAATACGCCAAACGCAAGCCGCACCAACTTTCCGGCGGCCAGCAACAGCGTATCGCTTTGGCGCGCAGCCTGGCAAAACGTCCGAAAATCCTGCTGCTTGACGAACCTTTGGGCGCACTCGATAAAAAACTGCGCCAACAAACCCAACTGGAATTGGTCAACACGCTGGAACAAGTCGGCGTAACCTGCATCATGGTTACCCACGACCAAGAAGAAGCGATGACCATGGCTACCCGTATCGCCATTATGTCTGACGGCCAACTACGACAAGTCGGTACGCCTAGCGACGTGTACGATTACCCTAACAGCCGCTTTACTGCCGAATTTATCGGTGAAACCAATATTTTTGACGGCGTCGTCATTGATGACCGCGCCGACTTCTCCATCGTCAAATGTGACGGCTTGGAAAACCACGTCCGCATCGACCACGGTTTGGGCGTTCCGAACGACCATGAAATTTGGATCAGTATTCGCCCTGAAGACATTGATTTGCACAAAGAAAAACCGGAACACTTAGGCGCGCACAACTGGGCCCAAGGTACAGTCAAAGAGATTGCCTACCTGGGCAGCTTTGCGATTTACCACATCAAACTCGCCAACGGCCGTGTCGTTAAGAGCCAAGTTCCCGCACCTTATTGGTATGTGCGCAACATTACGCCGCCGACTTGGGACGAGACCGTCTATATCAGCTGGCCTGAAAACCAACCGACACCTCTGTTCAGTTAATTTGAGGGAAATGCAATGAACCTTAAAAAACTGAAAAACAAACTGTTCCGCCGCCCCGGTCAGCGTGCAGTGATTGCCGTGCCGTATATTTGGCTTTTGATTCTGTTTCTGATTCCGTTCGCCATCGTATTGAAAATCAGCTTTGCCGAACAAGAAATTGCCATTCCGCCATTTACGCCGCTGACAACGATTGATGAAGACTTAGGCCGTCTGAACATTGCCATCAGCTATCAGAACTACGCCGACATTTTCCAAAACTTTTGGAATACGCTCAATCCGTTTGGCGACAGTGAAAACAGCAATATCTATTTGATGACCTACTGGTCTTCGATTAAGACCGCGCTGACGACGACCATTATCTGCCTGTTGATTGGTTATCCGACTGCTTATGCCATTTCACGCGCCAATCCGGCTGCGCGCAACGGCCTGCTGTTGGCGATCATGCTGCCTTTCTGGACCTCTTTCCTATTGCGTGTTTACGCATGGATGGGCTTATTGGGACACAACGGCATCATCAACAATTTCTTAATCAAATACGGAATCATCAGCGAGCCTTTAGACTTGTTCTACAATGCTTTTTCGCTGAATTTGGTGATGGTTTACGCCTATTTGCCGTTTATGATTTTGCCGCTGTACACACAACTGGTAAAACTGGACAACCGTCTGCTCGAAGCCGCTTCTGACTTGGGTGCGGGTCCGATCAAATCGTTCTTTACCATTACCCTGCCTTTGTCCAAAACCGGCATCATCGCAGGCTCTATGCTGGTCTTTGTTCCGGCCGTCGGTGAATTTGTGATTCCTGAATTGGTGGGCGGCTCTGAAAACCTGATGATCGGTAAAGTATTGTGGCAGGCATTCTTCGACCAAAACAACTGGCCGCTGGCTTCTGCCGTCGCCGTCGTCATGGTTGCCCTGTTGGTTGTACCGATTGCCCTGTTCCAACACTATGAAAACCGCGAATTGGAAGAAGGAGGCAAATAATGCAGAAAACCAAATTATCCTGGTTCTTGAAACTGATGCTCCTGCTCTCGCTGGCATTCCTCTATATTCCGCTGGTGGTTTTGGTCATCTATTCTTTCAATGAATCCAAACTGGTTACCGTTTGGGGCGGTTTCTCAACCAAATGGTACGGCGCATTGATGGAAAACGACACCATCTTGGAAGCGGCCTGGCTATCATTGCGTATCGCCATCGTTTCCTCGTTTGCTGCCGTGGCACTCGGCACATTGGCAGGCTACGCCATGGCACGGATTAAACGTTTCCGCGGCAGCACCCTGTTTGCCGGTATGATTTCCGCGCCTATGGTGATGCCTGATGTGATTACCGGTTTGTCCATGCTTCTGTTGATTATTCAGGTGCAAATGTTCCTGCAAGGCAGCGAATTGCTGCAATCGCTCTACTTCGATCGCGGTTTCTTCACCATCTTCCTCGGCCACACCACGCTTTGCATGGCGTACATTACCGTCGTCATCCGCTCGCGCCTGGTGGAATTGGATCAATCCTTGGAAGAAGCCGCTATGGACTTGGGTGCCCGTCCGCTGAAGATTTTCTTCGTGATTACCCTGCCGCTGATTGCCCCTGCGATTGCTTCCGGCTTCCTCTTGGGCATTACCCTGTCTTTGGACGACTTGGTCATTACCTCCTTCCTATCGGGCCCGGGTTCATCGACATTGCCGCAAGTGATTTTCTCCAAAATTAAACTCGGCCTTGACCCTCAGATGAACGTTTTGGCAACCATCCTGATCGGTATCATCGGTACGCTGGTGATTGTCGTCAACTACTGGATGATGCGTCAGGCAACCAAACGGGAACGCGAGGCTGCCGAAGCCTACCGCCAAGAAAAATTGGCAGCCGAGAAAGCCGCCTAATATGCAGACAGGCTGTCCGATAAAGCGTCGGAACAGCCTGTTTTATTAACTGCATCTTATCCTTTCAGACGGCCTGAACCCAAACCCACATTCCAGGCCGTCTGAAAACCAATTTCAATGAAGTGAAAACCAACCTAAAGCTCAAATCATGATCAATCCCAGCTTCAAAGAATATCTTCCTTCCTACTATGTCAGCACGGCCAATCCCCATCCGTCTTATCCGACGCTTGAAGGCCGTCTGAAAACTGAAACCTGCGTTATCGGCGGCGGCCTGTCCGGTTTATGCACCGCCCTACCGCTTGCCGAAAACGGCCATGAAGTCATCGTACTTGAAGCAGCCCGTATCGGTTTCGGCGCATCAGGCCGAAGCGGCGGACAAGTCATCAGCGACTTTGCCTGCGGCATGGAAGAAATCGAAAAACAAGTCGGTTTGGAACAGGCCCAATGGTTCTGGCAGCAATCTCTGCAAGCCGTTGAACTGGTTGACTCGCGCATTCAAAAACACAACATCCAATGCGATTGGCAACGCGGCTACGCGACCGTCGCCGTCCGTCCTCAGCATTGGGAAGAATTGCAACAATGGCACGAACACGCCCAAAAACATTATGGCGCAAGCCATTACCAGCTTTGGGATAAAGTCACGCTGAAACAACAACTAGCCAGCGATATGTATCAAGGCGCGCAATTTGATCCTTTATCCGGCCACTTGCACCCGCTCAATTACACCCTAGGCATTGCCAAAGCGGCAGCCGATGCAGGCGCACAACTTTTTGAGCAATCCCCAATGTCGCGTATCGAGCCATGCGATAACGGCTGGCTGGTTCACACGCCCAATGGCAGCGTTGAGTGCAAAAACCTCGTTTATGCCGTCAATACTTATGCCGGTTTACACCCGAAATTCAAAGTATTGGAACAAAAAGCCATTGCCGTCAGCACCTTTATCATCGCCACCGAGCCTCTGGGCGAGCGTGCTAAAGACCTGATCCGCAACAATATGGCCATCTGCGACAACCGCCACATCCTCGACTACTACCGCCTCAGCGCCGACGGCCGCCTGCTCTTTGGCGGCAAAGACAACGAATTTATCGACGATCCAGACCGCATGACCGAACTCGTCCGCCAAGACATGCTAAAAGTTTTCCCACAACTTGCCGATGTCAGAATCGAGCATTCTTGGGGCGGCGAATGCGACATTACGCGCAACCTCGCCCCACATTTCGGCCGCCTCGCCCCTACCGTTTTCTACGCCCAAGGCTATTCCGGACACGGCATGGCGATTACCGGCATTGCCGGTTTGGCGATTGCCGAAGCCATCATGGGTGATGACGGCCGTCTGAAACCTTTCGAGCAGCTGCGCCACAGCAATATCATCACCCAACCATTACTGCGCAAACTCGGCTCCTACCTCGGTTCCAAATACTACCAGTGGAAAGACAGCCACTAAACCCAAACGACAAACATATTTCAGACGGCGGCAGATTCAAGTAGAATTTAGGCCGTCTGAAAGCGTAGACACGACAAAATTCAATCATTTATCAGCAAGGAAACCATCATGAGCAACCATCACAAACTCATCATCCTCGGCTCCGGCCCTGCCGGCTATACTGCCGCCGTC
>ERZ1699257.331-NODE-332-length-12018-cov-4.407115_pt1 | contig 12018 bp, 10 predicted proteins | sample MGYA00581521_ERZ1699257 | MGnify/ENA primary metagenome ERZ1699257 (study PRJEB42319, sample SAMD00040330) | human oral metagenome | material: saliva | host: Homo sapiens | study: EMG produced TPA metagenomics assembly of PRJDB4115 data set (Metgenomic analysis of... | reverse complement strand
AAGAAGTCGCGCTTCACGACGAACTCTTCGCCCGCGTTGGGCTGCCCACCCGCTACGAGGACAGCTCTCTGGAGGAACTGACCCACATCATGGCCTCGGACAAGAAGGTGCGCCGCGGCATCCTGCGCTTCGTGCTGCTCGACGGCATCGCAAACCCGAGCACCTTTGCAGTCGAACCCAACGAACTGGTGGCCCCAGCACGCGCCATCGGGATCGACGCATGAGTCTGATCATCTTGATTGGCGTCACCGGCTCAGGCAAAACGACGGTCGGTCGCCTCCTCGCGCAGCGCTATCACCTGCCGCTTCGCGAAACGGACGATGCTGTGGAGGAGCGCCTCGGTGCCTCGATGCGCACGCTTGTCGTGGGCCGTGACCCTCACCTGGCCGTCACCGCACGCGAAGAAGCTGAACGGCTCCTTCGCCTTGACGAGGGTATTGTCACGCTCGGTGCCTCCCAACCGCTCGACTCAGCCACTGCCTCGGCGATCCACGACGCGCGGACCCGGGGTGCCGTTGTCGTCGAACTCTCCGCGGACCTTTCCGCGGTATCACGCCGAGAAAACATGGGGGTCCCACGTTCTGTCGGCCTCGGCGCGCCCCGTGCTGTGCTCACCCAGCTAATGAGGCAGGCTCGTGTCGCCTATGAGGCCGTGGCCGACACAACAGTGGATACGAGCGTCCTCACCCCGCAAGAAGTCGCCGATGAGGTGGCTCGCGCGTGTAAACTGACCCCTGATTACTGATTCCTTTACGAGTGAGGTACCACTGTGGCAACGACCAATGATCTGAAGAATGGCCTCGTTATGGTGATCGACGGCCAGCTCTGGCAGGTTGTCGAATTCCAGCACGTCAAGCCTGGCAAGGGCCCGGCCTTCGTGCGCACCAAGATCAAGAATGTTCTATCCGGCAAGACCGTCGACAAGACCTTCAACGCTGGCCTGAAGATCGAAACCGCGACCGTTGACCGTCGCGACATGACGTACCTGTACCAGGACGGCACCGATTACGTCTTCATGGACCAGTCCACCTACGAGCAGATCAACGTTCCCGCCGAGACCGTGGGCGACGCCCGCAACTTCATGGTGGAGAACCAGGACGTCATCGTCTCCCAGCACGACGGCACTGTGCTCTTCGTCGAGCTGCCCGCGACCGTTGTCCTGACGATCACGCACACGGAACCCGGCCTGCAGGGTGACCGTTCCTCCGCCGGCACCAAGCCCGCGACCCTCGAGACCGGCTACGAGATCCAGGTGCCCCTCTTCATGGAGGAAGGCACCCGCGTCAAGGTTGACACCCGCGACGGCTCGTACTCGGGTCGCGTGACTGAGTAATGTCGAAGCAGCACCGCTTCACCTCGCGCACGAAGGCCCGCAAGCGCGCGGCCGATGTTGTCTACGAGGCCGACCAGCGCGGCATGGGGTCCAACCCCGACGTGCTGCGCGACCTCCTGCGCGAGCGCCGCGTCATCACCGCGGCTCAGACTCCGCTCCCGGAGTTCTCGATCCAGATCATCGCCGGTGTGGCGGATAATCTGCGTCGCATCGACTCGCTGATCTCCGCGCACGCCCGCGTGCCCGGCCTGGATCGCATCGCCGCCGTTGACCTCGCGGTCATGCGCGTGGCGGTGTGGGAGATGCTCGAGAACGACGAGGTGTCGCCGATCATCGTCATCGACGAGGCCATTTCGATCGTGCGTTCCATCTCGACCGATACGTCGCCCTCTTTCGTCAACGCTGTGCTGGACGCGATCCGCAAAGACCTCGAGTCTCCCGCGTGGTCGCGCAGGCAGGGCAGCGAGGGAGAGACATCGGTCGTTGACTCTAATCATGACGAGGCCGTGGCCGAGTCTGCGCATGACGGTGAATCTCTGCCCGTACAGGAAGCTCCGGTGCGCTCACTACCCGCTGGTGCCAAGCCTCTGGATGGTGGCAGCGTCGAAGACGAACTCGATGAGTTGCTCGAAGAATACTGAGCCTGCGCATCGTTCATGATTGTGGCCGCCCTGATTCTCAGGGCGGCCACAATCATGTCTGCCATCAGATACCGATGGCTGCGTTAAGTGCTGCCATGTCGCTGGGGAGCAGAGAGACGGGCGTGGAGGAAAAAAGACAATCTTGAATTCGCCCGGAGGGCGCGAAGACCATATCCCAGTAGATGACCACCTGCCCAGAGACAACGGCTTTCCAGAGGGCGGGCATCTCCTTCATCTTCTCCACGAACTCCGTGTCAGCCAGAAGACGTTGCCCAATCGAGGGAGCCGATCCTGCCGGGACCGCGCGGCCGTCGCCGGCAAAGATGAGTACCCGAGAGGTTCCGCCATGACAGTGCCCGATGTGCAGCTCACCGGGGGTGTAGCCGATCAGGTCCAGGGAGTGTCGTCCCTGCCCGACGCCGCCTACTCCTCCCGCGATGTCGATACCGCGCTGGTCCCACATGGCTTCGAGAGCCGCATGCCCCATATGCTCGGAGTCATCCCGAGCGAGGAGGCGTTCACGGGTGATCTCGTCGGAGTAGTCGGTCGCCCGGACGACGGTTGTCACATCGGCGTTGAAGGACATGAGCTTAGAATCATTCATGCTGACAGGCTATCGCAGGAAGAAGAACTGTCACACACATGTCTCGCAGCATGACAAGCGAGAAAGGGAGGAACGTGTCAACACAGTTGTTCCGATTGAACAGTGCTGCATCATCGTCGTTCGCTCGGTTTTCTGCATGACGTTCCCCGGGCAGCTGGTCGTGTGGGGACGCTTAAGCCTATACCCTCACTGGGTATTGGTATATACCCAGTGAGGGTATAAAGTTTGATGGGTGGGGGTATACCTCAGGGATCTTGCCGTGAGAGAGTGAAAGAACCTTGGGCGGTGAGCATCGCGCGATTGGAGAACAGGGAGTCGTGCCGTGCGTTTGGCCGCTGAACAGGCTCGCGCGTCAGCGCAGCCGTTAGCACATACATATACATTCCGTGCTCACAAGATTATGAAGGCAGCTTCCCTTGCCTTCCGTCATGCAATCAACAACTCGAGGACAGCCACATAGCTATGGACAGAGAGTGGTGCATGAAAATATCAGCGAAGTAATCACGTGCAAGAGAGAAGTAACTGTAAGGCCTGAGGATGTGCGGATGCATAATTATTAGCGAATATATATTCATGTATAAGTATGCAGCAATGACTGGTCAGCTTCTTACTGTTGCGCGTCAGTGATGCCACAGCCTGCCCCTTACAGTAGCAGTTCTAGGAGCCTGTTGCGCTGGGTCTCTACCCTTGGGTGTGAGGCAGGTCTCGGAGCGTGGCAGTCGTCATTCATGGTCTTCGCGTGGTGCTTGTAGGCGACGCAGTATATGTTTCTCCAGGACTGCTCGACAGGAGAGTCATGGTCACAAGCCAGTGTGCAGCCAGCGTAGGAGTCAGTTGGCTACACGCCTGCAGAGCCGTCGCAAGTCCATTGCGGTAAATTGGCGCATCGACCTTCTGTGTGCAATAACGGTGACATCGCCGTGTCACCACTATGAATCATAGACATAATGCAAACGTTTGCATTGAGGGTTTATGCTCGGGGTTTCATCGGAACATGACAAGACGCTCACGCAACGGCTGAGCCTGTATGTAAGAAAAGTGTATACAACTGCCGCCTGTGCATACGGAATGCAAACGCTTGCATTATGTTGTCTTCGACTGTTTGTTCATCCCGTGCTGGCTCGAACAACGAGTTCTGTGTCAACGCTTCGGCGCACGGGAGGGATGTTCCGTCCCTTGGCCCGAGTGATCGCCAGCTCTACTGCGAGTGCCGCAAGACGAGAGGGGGAGGGATCAATTGATGTCAGTGCAAGTGCACGCGAAGAAGCGAGTGCGGAATTATCGCAACCGATGACGAGTATGTCGCGCCCGGGGACCAAGCCATCTTTCAGGAGTGCGAGGATAGCGCCGTGCGCACACTGGTCGTTGTAACAGACCAGGGCATCCACTCCGGTGGGCAGGCCCGCACGAACGGCCAGGAATCCTGCGTCCACGTCGTCTCCGCCGGGCAGTGTCACGTAATCGAGTTCTGTGGAGCGACAAGCGTCGATAAAGGCAGTCTGTCTAGCGCGCGCCGCGGGTCCTGGTGGACCTTCAATGAATGCGAGACGTCGCCGTCCCCGCCCTCGCAGGAGCGTCATCGCCTCGTGCATTCCTGATTCGTGTGCGCTTGTGATCAGGTCGATGTCGTCACGAGGGGCTTGTTGGTCGATCAGGACGGTCGGAACTGTCGAATATCGCTGCGAGATGAGCGAGGAATCAGCGGCTATTACGGATTGCGCGCGCAGCTGTAGAAGGGATTCCCATGCGCGATCAACGTCGCGCGGGTCGTCGACTGATTCAACGACGATCCTAAAGTCCTTCCGCTGCGCCTCGCGGAGGATACCCGAGTGGTAGCGCACGTGCAGCTCCCGACCCAAGGAGCAGATCAGGCCGAGAATTTGGGGACGCGCGGAGGAGAGGAGGGACGCCGCGACGTTCGCGCGGTACCCCAGTTCCTCTGCTACCTTCTCGATTCGCTCGCGGGTCGCAGAGGCCACGCGGGGGGGATCCCTGGAGGGCGCGCGACACCGTCGCGATCGAGGTCCCAGATGCGGTCGCGATATCGTCAAGGGTGACCCGACGACCGGAGTACACGTCGTGACCTTGGGCTGGTGTGTGGTTGTGGCCGTGTCTGATCGCTGGTGTCGGCTCCTCGGAGATCATTTCTCCAGTCTATAGCCCCTCACGTGGCCTTTCACACGTGTGCCTCAGCTACGAGCGACAAACATGGCGCGTAATATTGAAAATATTGAACTGGAACACATCCTTTAATGACCGTCCTGTGAGGCGGGGAAGGAGCAAACAGTGGGTTCACTGCACGCTGATCGCGCATCGCGCGGCAAAGAAGTATTGGGAGCAGACGACGTCGCCCGCTCACTGACACGAATCGCTTACGAGATCATTGAACGCAACGGCGGTAGCGACAACCTTGTCATCGCCGGCATTCCGACGCGCGGAGCCACCCTCGCACGCAGGCTTGTCAACAGGATTCGCGAGGTGTCTGACACCTACGCGGACCTGGCGATCATCGACACCACGATGTTCCGTGACGACCTGGCTAGCCAGCCGCTACGCGCACCTAAGGAAACCCTCATTCCGGCTACGGGCCTCGACGGTAAGACCGTTGTCCTTGTGGATGATGTCCTCTACACGGGCCGCACCATTAAGGCCGCGCTCGATGCACTCACTCGAATCGGTCGTCCTGCGGCCGTTCAGCTCGCCGTCCTCATCGACCGTGGGCACCGTGAGCTGCCGATCCGACCGGACTACGTCGGTAAGAACTTGCCGACCTCGCGGGATGAAACTGTCACCATCCTGCTCGATGAAACCGATGGGCGCGACGGCGTCCTGCTAGGGAAGGGCCTGTAAGCGATGAGCCTCAGCCATCTCATTTCTATCCGTGACTTGACTCGAGAGGAGGCGATCCTGCTCCTCGATACAGCGGAGCAGATGGCGGCCACGCAACACCACAGCGTCAAGAAGCTACCGACTCTCCAGGGCAAGACGGTTGTGAACCTCTTCTTCGAGGACTCGACTCGCACGCGCATTTCCTTCGAGACCGCGGCCAAGCGCCTAAGCGCGGACGTCATCAACTTCCAGTCGCGCGGCTCCTCAGTCTCTAAGGGTGAATCCCTCAAGGACACTGCCCTGACGCTGCAGGCCATGGGGGCTGACGCGGTCATCGTGCGTCACTCATCCTCGGGTGCGGCTCACCGCCTGGCTCACGCCGGGTGGATGAATCTCCCGGTCCTCAACGCGGGTGACGGCACCCACCAGCATCCGACTCAGGCGCTCCTGGACGCCATGACGCTGCGCCGCCATTTCGGTGCTTCCGACCAGGCAGGCCGCATCCCCGAACCCGGCACCGGCCTCGACGGCGCCCACGTCGTCATTGTCGGCGACGTTCTCCACGCGCGCGTCGCCCGTTCCAACGTTGATCTGCTCACCTTACTAGGCGCGCGTGTCACTCTCGTCGCGCCCCCGACGCTGCTGCCCCTGGGCGTCGAGACCTGGAACTGCAAGACCTCGTACAACTTCGACGAGGCCTTGGCGACCCAGCCTGACGCGGTCATGATGCTGCGTGTCCAGCGCGAGCGCATGTCCAGCGCCGGAGGTGGGTTCTTCCCCTCCCCGGGTGCCTACCACTCCGAATATGGCCTCACGCCCGAGCGCTTCGCGAAGCTGCGTCCCGACGCTGTCGTCATGCACCCGGGTCCCATGAACCGCGGCCTTGAGATTTGTGCCGAAGCTGCCGACTCTCCTCAATCTGTCATCGTCGAACAGGTCAGCAATGGCGTGTGCATCCGCATGGCAGCCCTCTATCTGCTTCTCGCATCGGAAGGACACAACAATGACTAAGCAGACCCGGGACATTCTCATCAAGGGGGCGTCCCTGCTGGGTGGGCAACTCACCGACATTGCGTTGTCCGGCGGCGTGATTGTTGCCATTGGGGCGGGCGCAGCCGATTCGGTGCACGACCCGCGCGTCATCGATGCCGAAGGCCTAGTCGCCCTGCCCGGCCTCGTGGATATTCATACCCACCTGCGCCAGCCCGGCGGCGAGGATGCCGAGACCGTCTTCACCGGTACTCGTGCGGCCGCCGTGGGAGGCTACACCGCCGTGCACGCGATGGCGAATACGACACCGACGCAGGATACGGCTGCCATCGTCGACCAGGGGCTGGATCTGGGCGAGGCAGCCGACTGGGTCGAAGTGCGTCCCGTCGGTGCTGTTACCAAGGGGCTGGAAGGCAAGCATCTTGCGGCGCTGGGTTCGATGGCCCGCTCGCGCTCCAAGGTGCGTGTCTTTTCCGACGACGGCAAGTGCGTCTCCGATCCTGTCCTCATGCGTCGCGCCCTCGAGTACGTCAAGGCCTTCGACGGCGTGATCGCCCAGCACAGCCAGGACCCTGCCCTGACCGAGGGCGCGCAGATGAACGAATCGGCTCTGTCCGGCGAGCTTGGCCTGGCCGGCTGGCCGGCGGTCGCCGAGGAGGCGATCATCGCCCGCGACATCCTGCTGGCCAAGCACGTGGGGTCGCGCCTGCACGTGTGCCACCTGTCTACCGCTGGATCAGTCGACATTGTGCGCTGGGGGAAGGCCCAGGGGGTGAACATTACCGCCGAGGTGACCCCGCACCACCTGTTGCTCACCGAGCAGCTGGCCGCCACCTACGATCCGCTCTACAAGGTGAACCCCCCGTTGCGCCGCGCGGAGGACGTCGAGGCAGTGCGCGAGGGCCTCGCGGATGGCACGATCGACGTCGTTGGTACGGACCATGCCCCGCATCCCCTCGAGATGAAGGACTGCGAGTGGCAGGCCGGAGCGTTTGGCATGACGGGTCTGGAGACGGCCCTGCCGATCATCATTGAGACAATGGTGAACACCGGTCGCATGAACTGGGAGGATGTCGCGCGCGTCCTCTCGACGGCCCCTGCCCGCATCGGTCGCGTTGAGACGCAGGGCCAGGGCATCGTCGTCGGTGCTCCCGCCCACATCACGCTCGTGGATGCCTCTGCGCGCGTCACGATTGACCCGGCCAAGCAGTGGACCCGCTCCACGAACTGCCCGTTCCGTGGCATGGAGCTACCCGGCCAGGTGCGCTTCACGATCTATGGCGGCGTCCCGACGGTCGCCGACGCTACCCCGATTGCCAAGGAGGATCGATGACTACGACCGATATCGCCCTGCTTGTCCTGGAGGACGGCACCGTTTTCAAGGGACATGCCTGGGGTGCGCGCGGTCGCACGCTCGGTGAGATCGTGTTCTCGACGGGCATGACTGGCTACCAGGAGACCCTCACCGATCCGTCGTACCACCGCCAGATTGTCGTCATGACGGCCCCACACATCGGGAACACGGGCGTCAACGATGAGGATCCGGAGTCCTCCCGCATCTGGGTGGCCGGCTTCGTCGTGCGTGACGCCGCTCGCCGCGCCTCGAACTGGCGTGCTCGCCGCGAACTGGAAGACGAACTGGTCGCTCAGGATATCGTCGGCATCGCTGACGTGGATACCCGCGCGATCACCCGTCACATCCGCGAGCGCGGCGCTATGCGCGCCGGAATCTTCTCGGGTGACGCGCTGCCCGTCGGTGCGCAGTACCTGGGGGACGAGGCCGTGGCATCCCTCGTGCGCATCGTGTCGGAGTCGCCCGTCATGAGCGGGCAGGCGCTGGCCGCCGAGGTATCGACGGATGAGACTTACGTAGTTGAGCCGCTGGGGGAGTGGGAAGGCAAGGAGCCTCGTTGCCGCGTCGTGGCTGTTGATCTCGGTATCAAGTCGCGCACGCCATTCCACCTGGCTGCGCGTGGAGCACGCGTCTACGTGGTGCCCTCCACCGTTTCCTTTGCGGACATCGAGGCGCTCAAGCCGGACGGCGTCTTCTTCTCCAACGGCCCTGGTGACCCATCGACGGCTGATCGAGAGATTGGTGTGCTGCGCGCCGTCCTGGACGCGGGCATTCCGTACTTCGGCATTTGCTTCGGTCACCAGCTCTTCGGCCGCGCCCTCGGCTATGGCACCTACAAGCTGGACTACGGTCACCGCGGCATCAACCAGCCGGTGAAAGACGTGGCGACGGGCCGTGTGGAGATCACCGCCCACAACCATGGCTTCGCCGTGGACGCCCCCGTGGGGGAGTCCTCGGTTGCCCCCTTCGATTCGGGCCGATACGGACGCGTCGAGGTGTCGCACATCGGTCTGAACGACGGCGTCGTCGAGGGCCTGCGCGCCCTGGACATTCCAGCCTTCTCCGTCCAGTACCACCCTGAGGCAGCAGCGGGTCCGCATGACGGCGAGCTGCTCTTCGACCGCTTCATTTCCCTGATGACTGCAGCTAAGGAGACCCACTGATGCCCCGCAGGAACGATTTGTCGTCCGTCCTCGTCATCGGATCGGGCCCCATTGTCATCGGCCAGGCGTGCGAGTTCGACTACTCGGGAACGCAGGCATGCCGTGTCCTGAAGGAGGAAGGCCTGCGCGTCATCCTCGTCAACTCCAACCCGGCCACCATTATGACCGACCCGGGCATCGCAGACGCCACGTACGTCGAGCCGATCACCCCAGAGGTCGTCGCCTCAATCATCGAGAAGGAGCGCCCCGATGCCCTCCTCCCCACCTTGGGCGGCCAGACGGCCCTCAACACGGCCGTGGCTCTGGCGGAGATGGGCGTGCTTGAGCGATTTGATGTTGAGCTGATTGGGGCCTCGATCGACGCGATCCGAGCGGGTGAGGACCGTGAAGAATTTAAGGAGATCGTCGAACGCTCGGGTGCCGAGGTCGCACGTTCCTTTATCGCTCACACGATGGAAGAGTGCCACGCCGCTGCCGCCGAACTCGGCTACCCCCTCGTTGTTCGTCCCTCCTTCACGATGGGCGGCCTCGGCTCCGGATTCGCGTACACACCCGAGGACCTTGAGCGCATCGCCGGCCAGGGCCTGGCCACCTCCATCACGACCGAGGTGCTCTTGGAGGAGTCGATCCTCGGCTGGAAGGAATACGAACTTGAGCTCATGCGCGACAAGGCGGACAACGTCGTCATCGTATGTTCGATCGAGAATGTCGACCCGGTCGGCGTGCACACGGGTGATTCGATCACGGTTGCTCCGGCTCTGACCCTCACCGACCGCGAAATGCAGCGCCTGCGTGACATCGGCATCGCCGTCATCCGTGCCGTCGGCGTGGATACGGGCGGCTGTAACATCCAGTTTGCGATCCATCCGGAGACGGGCCGCATCATCGTCATCGAGATGAACCCGCGTGTGTCGCGTTCATCGGCGCTGGCATCGAAGGCGACGGGCTTCCCGATCGCGAAGATCGCCGCCAGGTTGGCCACCGGCTACACGCTCGACGAGATTCCGAACGACATCACAGGTTCGACCCCGGCCTCGTTCGAGCCGACGCTCGACTACGTGGTCGTGAAGGTCCCGCGCTTCACGTTCGAGAAGTTCCCAGCCGCTGACCCGACGCTCACCACCTCGATGAAGGCCGTCGGCGAGGCCATGGCGATCGGCCGTTCCTACACGGAGGCCCTCCAGAAGGCGCTGCGCTCGATCGACAAGAGCGGCGTGCAGTTCCACTGGGATGGGCCGGCCCCCACTCCCGAGGAGACCCGCGCGCTCGTCGAGGCCGCATCGGTTGGCACAGAGGGGCGTCTCGTCCAGGTCCAACAGGCGATCCGCGGCGGCGCGACCCTCGAGGAACTCTTCGAGTCGACGAAGATCGACCCGTGGTTCCTCGACCAGATGTTCCTCCTCGACGAGGTCGCAACCCGCATCCGCGAAGCCGAGGCCCTCACCGGTGACGTCCTGGCCGAGGCGAAGCGCCACGGTTTCTCCGACCGCCAGATCGCGGCCATGCGCGGCCTGTCCGAGGACACGGTGCGCGAAGTACGCGGTGCTTTCGGAATCCACCCTGTCTACAAGACGGTCGACACCTGCGCCGCCGAGTTTGCGGCCCGCACGCCATACCATTACTCGACCTACGACCAGGAGAACGAGGTCCGTCCGCGCGAGCGCGAGGCCATCATCATCCTGGGTGCCGGTCCCAACCGCATCGGCCAGGGCATCGAGTTCGACTACTCGTGCGTGCATGCCGCCATGTCGCTGCGCGATCACTACGAGACCATCATGGTCAACTGCAACCCCGAAACGGTATCGACCGACTACGATATCTCGGATCGCCTCTACTTCGAACCCCTCACGCTCGAGGACGTGCTGGAAATTTACCGCGCCGAGTGCGCGGCCGGCCCCGTCAAGGGCATGATCGTCCAGCTCGGTGGTCAGACTCCGCTGTCGCTGGCAGCCGACCTTGAGCGCGCCGGCGTGCCGATCCTGGGCACGAGTCCGCGCGCCATCGACCTGGCGGAAGACCGCGAGGAATTCGGCAAGGTTCTCGAGGCGGCCCACTGCCCGGCACCCGCGCACGACACGGCGCACACGCCCGAGCAGGTCATTGCTGTCGCAGAGAAGGTTGGATACCCGGTCCTCGTTCGTCCGTCCTTCGTGCTGGGCGGGCGCGGCATGGCGATCATCAACGACGAGCCGGCGCTGCGCGAGTATCTTGCGAGCCACGACTCTGAGCTGCTGTTCTCGCGCGGCCCGCTGCTCATCGACCGCTTCCTCGATGCAGCCATCGAGATCGACGTCGACGCCCTGTACGACGGCGAGGAACTCTTCATGGGCGCAATCATGGAGCACATCGAAGAGGCCGGCATCCACTCGGGTGACTCCTCCTGCGTGCTGCCTCCCATGACGCTGTCCGCACGCGAGCTGGAACGAATCACGGCCTCGACCGAGGCAATCGCGCGGGGCGTCGGCGTGCGCGGCCTCATCAACATCCAGTTCGCGCTGCTCTCCGACACCCTCTACGTCATCGAGGCAAACCCACGCGCCTCCCGCACCGTGCCCTTCGCCTCCAAGGCGACCGGCGTGCAGCTCGCCAAAGCAGCCGCCCTCATCCAGGTCGGTGCTTCCATCGCGTCGCTGCGCGAGCAGGGCATGCTGCCCGCCACGGACGCCCGCGAAATCCCCGAGGGTGGGTCCATTGCCGTCAAGGCAGCCGTTCTGCCCTTCAGTCGTTTCCGCACGGATAAGGGCGAGATCGTCGATACGATGCTCGGCCCCGAGATGCGTTCCACCGGTGAAGTTATGGGTATCGACTACGACTTCCCGACGGCCTTCGCCAAGTCTCAGCTGGGTGCGTCCACGGATATGCCCACATCGGGCACGGTGTTCATCTCGATCGCCGACACCGATAAACGAGCAATCGTCCTGCCCGCCGCCCGTATGGCAGAAATGGGCTTCACGATCCTGGCGACCTCTGGTACCGCTTCTGTGCTGCGTCGCAACGGCATCCCGGCGCGCTCGGTGCGCAAGTCCTCGGAGGGACGCGGCGTGGATGGAGAACCCACGGTCGTGGACCTTATCAACGAGGGCCTCATCGACATGGTCGTCAAC
>ERZ1699257.330-NODE-331-length-12045-cov-2.635593_pt1 | contig 12045 bp, 12 predicted proteins | sample MGYA00581521_ERZ1699257 | MGnify/ENA primary metagenome ERZ1699257 (study PRJEB42319, sample SAMD00040330) | human oral metagenome | material: saliva | host: Homo sapiens | study: EMG produced TPA metagenomics assembly of PRJDB4115 data set (Metgenomic analysis of... | reverse complement strand
CCATGTTCCAACGCAAACTCGGCCTGCGCATCGACCACATTCTCAGCAGCCCCGAACTCGCCGCCACCCTTACCGACGTCACTGTCGACCTAGAAACCCGTGCCCAAGAACGCCCCAGCGACCACACACCGGTAATTGCAGAGTTTGACTGCTAACACTTTGAATTAAGAAAAAATCAGGCCGTCTGAAAACTGGATTTCAGACGGCCTTTATTCTAAAAGTTTTCAGACGACATTTGAGGTCTTCTGAAAGTTTGAAACAGTGGTGAGAACGACAGACAACGCGTGCGTGCGTACCGCACACACCCTACACCTCGGTTTTAAAGTTTGTGCCGCCGCAGGTAAGGTGTGTGGCACAGCCACGCACGCGGTTGGTGGAGATGCAGGCTACGGCTTGCTTGTGGATAGGTCATGATGGGAGGGTTCTTTTTAAAATGGATTTCGTTGGATCTTGAACCAACAGGAAGAAAACAGCCTTTAAGCTATTATATTTGTTGTTTGGAATGAAACAAAGGTCGTCTGAAAATGGATTCACGGTTTTCAGACGACCTTTTTATTATGTGCCACTTGAGCAAAATGTAGGTTGGGTTGAAAATCCAACACTCTGTGAAATTTAACAGTTTTGTTGGGTCTTGACCCAACCTACGCTTGCTTGTTACGGCTTGTTAATCAGCACATACATCTGCACGGCGGCATACCGCAAGTATCACAATATTCGCTATCGTAATGCATATCACCGCAGTATTCGCAAGAGCCTTGATAACCACGCCAGTTTAAGAGTTTCGGATTGAATACACGATATTTCATGATTATTTCCTCCGTTTCTTATCACCTGATTGTTGGGCAGGTGTTCTATCACTGCCTATATTGTAGCGGTGGTCATGGCTACCATCAGCTTTGTTTTTACCATAACTAATTACGCCATTAACAACCCCCTTAGTGGCGGAACCAAGTAGTTTCTTTAAAAAACTCATTTGTAATTTTACCTTTATTGTTTCTTCAATCATCAAATAGCGAATATAATCCATAAGTTATTGCTCCAACTGCCAATGGAGCAGCGGCAACAATACCGATACCAACTGCCATACTTCCGCCACCGATAGTTGCCAATGTACCTGTTATGGCTGATGCACTCATTGTTGAAGCGGCAGCCCCTATGCCCGCAGCGGTACCTACACCTGAGACACTACCCGCAACTTTTGCATTTTCTTCAGACATAATAACCTTCCAAAACTTGTTATTTTTAACTAAACCGTCATGGCAATAATTCAACCATGATGTAGTTATCTTATACAATTTTTTTAAAAATATCAACTATAGTTGACTAATTTCTTCCTATCGTAAATTGTTTAAAATTCAGTATCTTTCCATACTGAATAAATGGACATAAACAATGAAATACATCCGTACCGTCTGATTTTTGCCCAAAATATGCGGAAGATACGTCGCTTGAAAGAAATTTCCCAAGAGGCTCTCGCTTTTGAAGCTCAAGTTAGCCGTGCATACATCTGCGAGGTTGAACGTGGAAACAGAGCTGTTTCTATTGATGTTATGGGGCGGATTGCAGACGCTTTGGAATTACCCTTAGAGCATCTCTTATCCAAGAATGCGATAAGCCATGTCGAAGAATAAAATATTTTAAACACAGTGCTTTTAATCATAAAAAATGACCAGTCGCACAAATGGCTGGTCGTTTTATTGTTTCATTCACTCCCAAACAACAACCCTTCCTTAATCCCCCTAATCCTATCCCTCAACACAGCCGCCTCTTCAAACTGCAAATCCCTAGCCGCCTGCTGCATGGCTCTTTCCAATTTCGCAATTTATTCCAAGGCATCTTCTTCATTGTGAATTTCGCCGACTTTAACCTTGTTCTTACCTTTCAGACGGCCTTTAATCTTTCTAATCAACCCAATGTTACCATCTCAATCTGCTCCATACTTCTACCTAAGAAGCGTTCGCCGATGGTGCGGAAACGCAGTGGGATGTCGCTGACGTAGAAGCGGTAATCCGGGTTGTCGTTTTCTGTATTCAGCAAACCTGCTTGTGCTAAGGCTTTGGCGGTGGCCTCGGCGGTGGTAATAGCGGAATCGACCAGGGTGACGTTTTGTGCTTCATGGCCGATAAGCGGTTTGAGCAGTGGGAAGTGGGTACAACCCAACACCAGCGTGTCGATGTCGTCGGCCAAAAGCGGCTTCAGATATTCGCGCACGGTCAGACGGGTGACTTCGTGATCGAGCCAGCCCTCTTCTACCAATGGCACAAGCAGGGGCGCGGCTTGCGTGCGCACCAGTGTGTCGTTGTTTTGCGAATGGATGGCGCGTGCGTAGGCGTTGCTGTTGACGGTAGTGTTGGTCGCGATAATGCCGATTCGGTTGTTTTTGGTGGTTTGCAAAGCGGCTTCCGCGCCGGCGGAGATGACGTCCAATACGGGCATATTACCTGCTTTTTGACGGATTTTCTGTCCGGCAACGGCGGCGATGGTGTTGCACGCGATGACGAGCGCCTTAACATCGTTTTCCAGCAGGAAATCGACAATCTGCATGGCGAAGGTTTCGATGGTGGCGCGGGATTTGGTGCCGTAGGGAACGCGTGCGGTATCGCCGAAATAGATGATGTTTTCCATCGGCAGGCGTTCCATCAGGGCGCGGACGTTGGTCAAGCCGCCGACGCCGGAATCAAATACGCCGATGGGGCGTTGTTTGCTGGTACTCATGGTTAATTTCTTCAATATAAAGTCGAGGCCGTCTGAAACCGTTTTTCAGACGGCCTGAAGGTTAAACATATTCTTTTTTATCGTTTTCCATCCAAGCCTGATGCGAGCAAACCCACAACAGTACGATACCGCACACGGTCGAGCTCAACATCATACCGGCCATCACCAAGGCAGAACCATTGTGCAGCCAAGTCGCGGCCATGCCGACCGATGCACCGATGAGGGATTGAAACACGCCCAAAACGGCATTTGCACTGCCGCCCTCTTCGCTGAAATAGCCCATAAAGCAGGCTTGAGTGTTCGCGCCGACCAAGCCTTGCGTACCGACTGAAAACATCACGCACAGCACCAAAGCCCACAAAGGCGGCAGAGACAGCGACAACACCAAAACCGTCATCAGCAGATTGGCGGCAAATTGGACGATAATGCCCCATTTGAGGATGTTTTGCGGATGCGTACCGGTTTTCAAACGCCATGCGGTAACGCGGTTAAACGACATCATGGTAATGATATTGAGCGCAAATATCCAAGCATATTGGTTTGGTGAAACATGATACAGGTGTTGGTACACGAACGACGATTCGGTCAAAAAGGCGAACATCGAACCAAAACTGAAAGCTTGGAAAAACAGATAGCCCATCGCGGCACGCGTTCTCAAAACGCGTTTAAACCTGCCTGCCACCACGCCGAACACGTCCATGCTGATTTTGCCTTTTTGGTGCGGCTTGGGCAGGAAATACCACATCAATCCCCAAAGCAGCAGCGAATAGCAGGCCAGAAAACCGAAAATCATGCGCCAGCCGCCCAAATTCTGCAAGCCCGCACCAATCATCGGCGCCATCAGCGGCACAATCATCAGAATAATGCCGATTAAGGCAAACATCTGTGCGGCTTTGCGTCCGGAATAATAATCGCGCACCATCGCGCCGGAAATCACCACGGTCATCCCTGCGCCAAACGCCTGCACGGCACGCAAGTTCAGCAGCTGCTCGACATTATTCACCATCGTCAAACCGACAACGGCGGCAAAGTAAATGCTCAAGCCCACCAAGGCGACAGGTTTGCGGCCTTTAATATCCGAAATCGAACCGCCGACCACCTGGCCAAACGCCACACCAAACATAAAAAAGCTCAGGCTTTGCTCGATGCGGTGGATGTCCGAACCCAGCGACTTCGCCATTTCGGGAATCGCAGGCAGATAAGCATCGACAGAAAACGGCATCAGCGCGACCAACATCGCCATCAGCACGGCCATGGTTTTTTCGCCCAAAGGGGCTTGTTGTGCAGTCATTCCGACTTTCGCTTTCGTAAAAAATATTCAAAAAACAAAGAAAACAACCGCCTTGTCAGACGGTTGCGGATTGGATGGAATTATAGCAGATTTCAACCTTGTCCAATCACTGCAAAAAAAACCTTTGCAAAACTTAAGGCCGTCTGAAACTTTGCTTGGTTGAATCCCCTCGCCGCAAACGTTAAAATGCTTGTTTTTTAAGACAACACATTGTTTCACATCACGGATTCTAAGGAATAATCATGACTACATTTCAAATTGCGCGTGCCGACGGGAAAACGCTCGAAATCCAAGGCAAAATGGCCAACCGCCACGGCTTGATCGCCGGTGCAACCGGTACGGGTAAAACCGTTACCCTGCGCCGCATGGCGGAAGCCTTCAGCAGCGAAGGCATCCCTGTATTCTTGGTCGATGTCAAAGGCGATTTGTCGGGCATCGCGCAAGCCGGTGCCAACAGCGGCAAAGTGGGCGAACGCATCGCCGAGTTTGGTTTGGGCGAACATTGGCTGCAAAATTTTCCCGTGCGTTTTTGGGATGTTTACGGCGAAACCGGTATTCCCATACGCGTAACCGTTTCAGAAATGGGCCCTATGCTTTTGGCCCGCCTGATGAATCTGAACGATACGCAAGAAGGCCTGCTCAACCTCGTGTTCAAAGTTGCCGACGACAGAGGCTGGCACATTCTGGACTTAAAAGACCTGCGCAGCATGTTGAAACACGTTTCCGACCACGCTTCGGAATACCGCACGCAATACGGCAACGTTTCTGCCGCCAGTATCGGCGCGATTCAACGCCAACTGCTGACTTTGGGAAACGAAGGTGCAGAAAAATTCTTCGGCGAACCTTCCCTCAACCTGCAAGACTGGATGCAAACCGACAACGGCAAAGGCATCATCAACATCCTCAACTCCGAAAAACTGATGCGCTCGCCGCGTATGTACAGCGCGTTTTTGCTGTGGATGCTGGCAGAATTGTTTGAAACCCTGCCCGAAGTCGGCGATTTGGATAAACCAAAATTCGTGATGTTCTTCGACGAAGCGCATTTGATGTTTGACAATGCCGCCAATGCATTGGTCGAACAAATTGAACAAGTCGTGCGCCTGATCCGTTCCAAAGGCGTGGGAGTATATTTTGTCACCCAAAACCCGCTTGACTTGCCCGATACCATTCTCGGCCAACTGGGTAACCGCGTGCAACACGCCCTGCGCGCCTTTACACCGCGCGACCAAAAAGCAGTCAAAGCCGCTGCCGAAACCTTCCGCAGCAACCCAAATATCAAAGTTGCCGAAGCGATTGCCGAACTCGGCGTCGGCGAAGCCCTCGTTTCCTTCCTTGATGAAAAAGGTATGCCAGAGCCAGTAGAGCGCGCCCTCATCCTGCCGCCGCAATCCGCCTTAACCCCGCTTGCCGCAGAAGAGCGCAACCGTTTGTTCCAAAATGACGATTTGTATCCAACCTATAAAGATATGGTGGACAACTACTCCGCTTTTGAAGCATTGGCCGAAGCAGACAGCCAGGCTGCCGCTGAAAAAGAAGCCGCAAATGCCGCCAAAGAGCAGGAAAAAGCACAAAAAGCTGCAGAAAAAGAGGCTGCCAATGCCGATCCCGGCATCCTTGGCGGACTGATCGGCGGTTTGAGCGGCGGACGCAAAAAATCCGGCCAAGGTTTGGGCTACAACGTTGCCGACGCCATCGGCAGCCAAATCAACCGCCAAGTAACCAACGCCATTTCCCGCAGCGTGATGGGCATTATTAAAAATATATTTAAATAATCAGCCTGCAAATATAAAAGGCCGTCTGAAATTTCAGACGGCCTTTTGTTGTTTATATAAAGCTAAACTTTGAATTACCTTAATATATAAGCATAATAAATTGAAAGAAAAGAAAAAATGATTGATAATTCGATTTGCTTAAACTTAAGCATTTTATCAATTAAAAAAGAGAACTTTTACCATGAAAAAACTACTCACACTAACGGCATTAGCCTTTGCTTTATCTGCTTGTTCAACAACCAGTACTGTTGATTTCGGACAAAAAGAAAAAAGCTACCATAGCTACACTATTCGTGATCTTTCCCAAGATCATATTCCATCTGATACACGCGCACTTTTTACCCAATACTTGAACAATGAATTAACCACTCTCGGTTATACCGTAGGCGATGACTTAGATATTAATATCAATATCGAAAACTTTAATGAAGGAAACCGTGCTCTGCGTTATTGGGTGGGCTTTGGCGCAGGCAAAGCAACGTCAAAAATCGTTACAACACTGGTTGATAAAGAAAGCGGAAAAATTGTCGGTAATATTCAAACTGACGGTATGTTGGCAATGGGAGTATTTGGAGGAAATAGCAAAGATGTTCTGAAAAGATCAGCTAAAGACATTGCCAAAAAAATTGCAGAATCCGGTATTTTGAAAAAAGGGAAATAATCAAGATATTATTTTCTAAAAACGTTTTACCAAATAGCTATAAATAAAAGGCCGTCTGAAAATCAATTTCAGACGGCCTTTTTTTATTTATCAATCCAATCAGTTTTTCATTGATTGAACCGGAGCCGGGATTCTGCCGCCTCGGTTGACAAACACTTCGCACGAACCTTCTTTAACCGGCATCACAGGCGCGTAGCCCAACAGGCCGCCGAACTCGACGCTGTCGCCGACGGTTTTGCCGGTTACCGGAATAATGCGCACGGCAGTTGTTTTACTGTTGATCATGCCGATGGCGGCTTCGTCGGCGATGATGCCGGAAATGGTATGAGCAGGCGTATCGCCGGGTACAGCAATCATGTCTAAACCAACGGAGCAGACAGCGGTCATTGCTTCGAGTTTATCTAACGTCAGCACACCGGCTTCGGCAGCGGCAATCATGCCCTCGTCTTCTGAAACGGGGATAAATGCGCCGCTCAAACCGCCGACCGCACTGGAAGCCATCATGCCGCCTTTTTTTACGGCATCATTCAGCAAGGCCAAAGCCGCTGTTGTGCCGTGCGTACCGCAGACGCTCAAGCCCATTTCTTCAAGAATGCGTGCCACCGAGTCGCCAATAGCAGGGGTTGGTGCCAACGACAAGTCGAGAATACCAAACGGGATATTCAGCATTTTTGAAGCTTCGCGTCCGATGAGTTCGCCCACGCGGGTAATTTTGAAAGCGGTTTTCTTCACTACTTCCGCAACTTCGGTCAATGTCGTTGCATCTGAGTTTTCCAACGCGGCTTTTACGACACCCGGGCCGGAAACGCCGACATTGATAACGGCATCCGCTTCGCCCGAACCGTGAAACGCACCCGCCATAAACGGATTGTCTTCCACTGCATTACAGAACACGACAATTTTGGCGCAACCGAAACCTTCGGGCGTGATTTCAGCCGTACGTTTGATGGTTTCGCCTGCCAGCTTGACCGCATCCATATTGATACCGGCACGCGTACTGCCGATATTGATCGAGCTGCACACGATATCAGTGGTTTTCATCGCTTCGGGAATGGAACGGATCAACACCTCATCCGAAGGCGCCATGCCTTTTTGCACCAGCGCAGAAAAGCCGCCGATAAAGGACACGCCGATGGCTTTGGCAGCCTTATCCAAAGTTTGCGCCACGCTGACGTAAGAATCAGCATGGGTGGCCGCGGCAATTTGGGCAATCGGCGTAACGGAAATGCGCTGATTCACAATCGGTACGCCGTATTTGGCAGACAGATATTTTGCCGTCGCCACCAAGTCTTTGCCGACTGTGGTGATTTTATTGTAAATATTTTGGTTCAACACATTGATATCGCTGCTGATGCAGTCGTGCAAATCAATGCCGATGGTAATGGTGCGCACGTCAAAATTCTGGTCGGCCACCATTTTGACGGTTTCTAAAATCTCGCCGGATTGAATACTCATGGCTTTCCCTCCGACTTAAATACGGTGCATGGCTTGGAAAATTTCTTCGTTTTGCATACGGATATCAAGCGCGAGTTTTTTGCTCTCTTCCGCAAACAAATCCAAAATCTCTTGACGCGATTTGGTGCATTTTGAAGTATCCACCAAAATAATCATGGTAAAAAAATCGTCCATCAGCTGTTGGCTGATGTTGAGAATATTGATTTGGTTTTCCGCTAAAATTTTGGAAACGTCGTACACAATGCCCACACGGTCTTTGCCGATGACGGTGATGACTGAATTGTTCATAACGCTGTTTCTCCTTATAGGATATTTGAAAAGTGTTGACAATTATAACACTCAGGCCGTCTGAAAAACTGTTTCAGACGGCCTGAGTATTCAAATTTCAATTTTAATTATCGCCCTGCTTTCAAAGCTTGCCACAAGCGAACGCTGAGTTTGCTCGCATCGGTTGACTTAGGGGAGACGATGAAACTTTTTTCCATCAATTCTTTACTTGGGAAAATCGATTCGTCAGAGGTATATTTTTCATCCATCAAATCACGCGCCGGACGGCTGGCCGGAGCATAAGTCACATAGTTGCCGTTTTTGGCCGCTGTTTCCGGATTGAGCGTGTGATTGATGTATTTGTGTGCATTGGCCACATTTTGCGCATCACGCGGAATCATCAGCGAATCCACCCAAATACCGACGCCGCTTTTCGGCGCCAATACTTCGACTTCGACGCCGTTTCCGGCTTCTTTGGCACGGGTTTTGGCAATATTGAGGTCGCCGCCGTAGCCTACCGATACGCAAAGATTACCGGCAGCCATATCGTCGATATAGCCGGATGAGGTAAAGCGTTTGATGTCGGGACGCACTTTTTTCATCATATCGACTGCGGCTTTGATGTCGTCAGGGTTTTCGCTGTTCGGATCTTTGCCCAAATAATGCAAAGCCAAAGGAATCTGCTCGATGGCGCTGTCGAAATAGCTGATGCCGCAGGATTTCAGTTTTTGGGTGTATTCAGGATTGAACACCAAATCCCATTCGTTTTCAGGTAGCTTATCCGTACCCAACGCCTTTTGAACCTGCTGCTTGTTAATCGCCAGCGTATTGATGCCCCAGAAATAAGGGACGGCATATTCGTTGCCCGGATCGACGGTTTCCATCATTTTCAACAAATCGGGATCGATATTGGCGTAATCGGGAATTTGCGATTTGTCGATTTTTTGATACGCGCCGGCTTTAATCTGGCGGCCGACATTGGCAATAGACGGCGCAACCAGGTCATAACCCGACTTGCCGGTCAACAGCTTGGCTTCCAGCGCTTCGTTGCTGTCGTAGTAATCGTAGCGGACGTTGATATTCGTATTTTTTTCAAACGCAGACAGCGTGGCAGGATCGACATAATCCGACCAGTTGTAGATATTGAGTTTATCCGTTTGAGAGGAAGAAGTTTGAGTTTGAGATGCGGAAGATTCTGCGGCGGTTTCTTTTCCGCCGCCGCACGCAGTCAAGACGAGGCTCACGATTGCCGCCGCCATCAAAGATTTTTTCATGGTTTCAGACCTTTTGTTCGGGGGGTAAAAATATTGCAGCGGTGGCAGATGCCACTTACAAAAGGGAAACTGTGGGGGCGGCCGGCATGTGTCCTTTGCCCTTGATTCAGCAAGGTTTGCATTAAACGGCAAAAAGCTTTTGAATGCAAGACCTTAAAGCAGAAAAAATTCTCCCTTTTCAGACGGCCTGAAGCTATGGTTTTATTCATAAACAACATTTTTTTCAGAAACAGTTTCATGCCGTCTGGAAAAAACTGTAGGCTTATTCAGACGGCCTCAAGATTTGTCAAAACCGCCCAATTTGTGGGAAAATTGCACGATTGAATTTAATGAAGGGCGACACCGTGTTAGACAGAGAAGGCTATCGCCCCAATGTCGGTATTATCCTGATTAACGAACGTAACGAAGTCTTTTGGGGCAAACGCGTACGCGAACATTCTTGGCAGTTTCCGCAAGGCGGCATCAAGCCGGGCGAAAGCCCTGAGACCGCCATGTACCGCGAGTTGTACGAAGAAGTCGGCCTGCTGCCGCAACACATCAAAATCGTTGGCCGTACGCGCGACTGGTTGCGTTATGACGTTCCCAGTCACTGGGTGCGCCGCGAATGGCGCGGTTCGTATCGCGGACAAAAACAGATTTGGTATCTTTTGCGTTTGGTCGGCCGCGACAGCGACGTCAACCTCCGCGCCTGCCATCATCCTGAGTTTGACGGCTGGCGCTGGCACCAATACTGGGCGCCGGTTGACGAAGTCATCGACTTCAAGCGCGGCGTGTATTTGGACGCATTGACCGAACTCTCCCGTTTCTTGCGCGGCATAGAAAGCTATGAAGAATTTATCCGTCGCAATCCAATAGAAAACCTATAACCCCAACGCTTTCAGGCCGTCTGAAAGCGTTGTTTTTCTTCCTTTCAGACGGCCTTTACATTATTCCTATGGCTAAAAACAATCAATACAGCGAATCCAGCATTACCGTCCTCAAAGGTTTGGAGCCGGTCAAAGAACGTCCCGGCATGTACACCCGTACCGACAGCCCGACCCATATCTGTCAGGAAGTGATTGATAACGCGGCGGACGAGGCGTTGGGTGGTTTCGCTACTGAAATTGACGTACAAATTCATGAAGACGGTTCGCTTTCCGTCCGTGATAACGGCCGCGGCATTCCCGTCGGCCTGCACCCCGAAGAAGGCGTACCCGTAGTCGAACTCGTGTTTACCCGTCTGCACGCAGGCGGCAAGTTCAACAAAAAAGACGGCGGCAGCGCCTATGCTTTTTCAGGTGGTCTGCACGGTGTCGGCGTATCTGTTACTAACGCCCTTTCCACCCGCCTTGAAGTAACGGTCAAACGCGAAGGCAAAGTCCACCGCATCGTCTTTTCCGGTGGCGACGTCATTGAGCCATTGACTGAAGTGGGCAAATGCGCCGTCAAAGACAGCGGCACCGAAGTGCGCGTGTGGCCGGACGGCAAATATTTTGAAAGCCCGAATTACAGCATTCCCGAACTCGAACGCCTGCTGCGCGCCAAAGCCGTATTGCTGCCCGGCGTGCGCGTTTCCCTGACCCGTCCGGTCAAAGGCGAGGATGAAGCGCACACCCAAACTTGGCACTATCCGGACGGCCTGAAAAGCTATCTGACCGACCTGATTGCCGACGCACAAGAAGCCGTACCTATCTTCTCCTGCGAAAACTACATTTCAGACGGCCACAACGGCGATTTCAGCATCGGCGAAGGCGCCGCCTTTGCCCTGACTTGGCTGGAAGAAGGCTCATGCGCCAACGAAAGCTATGTCAACCTCATTCCCACCCCGCTAGGCGGCACGCACGAAGCAGGCTTGAAACAAGCCGTGTTCAACGCCGTCAACAATTTCATCAATCTGCACAACCTCCTACCGCGCGGCGTAAAAATACAAAGCGACGACGTGTTCGGCAAAACCGCCTTCGTCCTCTCCGCCCGTGTCCTCGACCCGCAGTTCCAAGGTCAGACCAAAGACAAACTGACCAACCGCGACGCGTTGAAACTCGTTGCCGCCGTATCGGGCGACCCTTTGGAATTGTGGCTGAACCAAAACGTGGACTTCGGCAAAAAAATCGCCGAACTCGCCATCCGTCAGGCACAGGCGCGGATGCGTTCGGTTAAAAAAATCGAAAAGAAAAAAGGCAGCGGCGTCGCCGTCCTGCCCGGCAAACTGACCGACTGCGAAAGCGAAGACATCCGCGAAAACGAACTCTTCCTCGTTGAAGGCGATTCCGCCGGCGGCTCCGCCAAACTCGCCCGCGACAAAGCCACGCAGGCCATCCTGCCCCTGCGTGGCAAAGTGCTCAACAGCTTCGAAGTCCACCCCGACCAGCTTTTCGGCAACGCCGAAATCCACGACATTTCCGTCGCCATCGGCGTCGATCCGCACGGCATCAACGACAATCCCGACTTAAGCGGCCTGCGCTACGGCAAAATCGCCATCCTGTCCGATGCCGACGTGGACGGTTCGCATATTCAAGTTTTGCTGTTAACCCTGTTCTACCGCCACTTCCCGAAACTGGTTGCCGACGGACACATCTACGTCGCCCAACCGCCACTGTTCCGCGTCGATGTCAACGCACAAGGTAAGAGCAA
>ERZ1699257.321-NODE-322-length-12384-cov-2.806233_pt1 | contig 12384 bp, 10 predicted proteins | sample MGYA00581521_ERZ1699257 | MGnify/ENA primary metagenome ERZ1699257 (study PRJEB42319, sample SAMD00040330) | human oral metagenome | material: saliva | host: Homo sapiens | study: EMG produced TPA metagenomics assembly of PRJDB4115 data set (Metgenomic analysis of... | reverse complement strand
TTTAGTAAACGTTCGTCATAAGTTCTACCCATCGCCATTACTTCACCAGTGGCTTTCATTTGCGTTCCTAGTTTTCTATCTGCATTTTCAAATTTATCAAATGGGAAACGTGGAATTTTACTTACTACATAGTCAAGCGTTGGTTCGAAACAAGCATATGAGTTTTGTGTAACTGGGTTTATAATTTCATCAAGAGTTAATCCTACAGCAATTTTCGCTGCAATTTTCGCAATCGGATATCCTGTAGCTTTTGATGCTAAAGCTGATGAACGTGATACCCTTGGGTTAACTTCGATAATATAGTATTTGAATGAATTTGGATCAAGTGCAAGTTGTACGTTACATCCACCTTCAATTTTTAAAGCTCTAATAATTTTTAATGATACATTACGTAGCATGTGATATTCTCTATCTGTTAATGTTTGAGAAGGTGCTACTACTACTGAGTCTCCCGTGTGAATCCCAACAGGGTCAATGTTTTCCATGTTACATACAACAATCGCTGTATCATTAGAGTCACGCATTACTTCGTATTCAATTTCTTTAAATCCTGCGATAGATTTTTCTAATAAACATTGAGTAACTGGTGAATAGTGTAATCCACTACTTACGATTTCTTCTAAATCTTTCTCATCGTAACAGATACCACCACCTGTTCCTCCCATAGTGAAGGCAGGACGAACGATTACTGGATAACCTATTTCAGCAACGAAATCCCTAGCTTCGTCTAAATTTGTAATAATTGCTGATTCTGGAACTGGTTCGTTTAGTTCATTCATTAGGTTACGGAATAATTCTCTATCCTCTGCTTGTTCGATTGAACTTAATTTCGTTCCTAGTAATTCAACTCCGTATTTATCTAAGATTCCACTTTTGTGCAGCTCTACCGCAAGGTTAAGCCCCACTTGTCCTCCTAATGTTGGAAGTAATGCATCAGGTCTTTCTTTTCTGATAATTTTACTTACAAACTCAAGAGTTAAGGGTTCCATATAAACTTTATCTGCAATTTCTTTATCAGTCATTATTGTCGCTGGGTTAGAGTTAACTAAGATAACTTCATACCCTTCTTCTCTTAAAGACAGACACGCTTGAGTCCCAGCATAGTCAAACTCTGCTGCTTGACCTATTGTAATTGGTCCAGATCCTATTACTAGTATTGTTTTTATATCATTACGTTTTGGCATTTTTATTCTCCTTAATTTTGCATCGATACTCTATAATTTCTCAGGTTATTTCCTATTTGTTTTCTTTAAATTCTCTCATATAATCTATAAACTGATCGAATAAGTAGTTAGGATCGTGTGGTCCTGGTGATGCTTCTGGGTGATATTGTACTGAAAATACTGGGTATTTTTTATGACGTACCCCTTCACATGTTTTATCATTTACTGATAAGTGTGTAAGCTCTAAATCTGTATCTTTTAATGATTCGATATCAACACTGAAACCATGGTTTTGTGAAGTAATATCAACTTTTCCAGTTATTAAGTTTTTAACTGGGTGGTTAGCTCCACGGTGACCAAATTTAAGTTTGTATGTTTTCGCTCCTGATGCTAATGCAATAAGTTGGTGTCCCATACAAATTCCAAAAACTGGTATTTTCGGCATAACTTCTTTAAGCATCTCAATTGTTTCTGGTACATCTTCTGGATCTCCAGGTCCATTACTTAACATAATTCCATCTGGATTAAGTCTGAAAATTTCTGCAGCTGTTACATTATGAGGAACTACAACGATATCACAATTACGTTCATTTAATTCTCTAAGTATTCCTGATTTCATACCGAAGTCTACTAGTACTACTCTATATCCATTTCCTGAAGATAAGAAAGCTTTTTGAGTTGAAACTTGTTCAATTTGGTTCGTTGGTAAGTCAGTTTTTCTAAGATTTTCTAATTGTTCTTCCGGATCCATGCAAAGGTCAGTAATTATTCCTTTGATTGTACCGTGTTCTCTTATTTTTCTTGTTAAACTACGTGTATCAATTCCTGAAATCCCTGGAATGTTAAGCTCTTTTAATACCTCATCTAAACTGTATTCTGTTCTAAAGTTAGAAGGTTTTTTACAAACTTCCCTAACGATAAGTCCTTTAATACTAGGATTAATTGTTTCAAAGTCATCTCTGTTGATTCCGTAGTTTCCGATTAATGGATAAGTGAATGTTACTATTTGTCCATTGTATGATGGATCAGAAAGTGTTTCTTGATAACCCGTCATACCTGTGTTAAATACTACCTCTCCTGCTAGTGCTTTGTTAGCACCGAATCCATATCCTTTATATACTGTTCCATCTTCTAAAATTAGTTGTCTATCGTAACTGTACATCTTTGTTCTCTCTTTCTAAGTTTTTTATTTTTTAAACTTCAAATACTTCACTATCTTTGTATGCAACTTGACCTTCACATAATGTTAATACTGGTATTCCGTATATTTCTTCTCCAACATAAGGTGTGTTTCTACCTTTTGATAAGAATTTTTCCGGATCAATTTTTAGTGATTTTTCTAAGTCAATTACTACTAAATCTGCAAAACCACCTTCTTCTAAACGTCCATATGGTAAATCGAAAGTATCTGCGACTTTTTCAGTCATCAATTTAACTAGTAAGTCTAGTGAGAATACTCCTGTTTTTACAAACTTCGTATAAAGTTGGCTGAATGCTGTTTCACTTCCAACAATTCCAAATGCAGCTTTTCTCATCGATAAGTCTTTCTCATGAGTAGCATGTGGAGCGTGGTCTGTTGCTATTACGTCGATTGTTCCATCTAATAAACCTGCGATTAGAGCATTTCTATCTTCACGTGCCCTTAGCGGTGGATTCATCTTCCACATTCCATTATCTTCTGGAATATCCATTTCATCACTTATTAGGTGGTGAGGACACACTTCACAAGTTACTTTGATTCCTGCTGCCTTCGCTTCTCTTACTACCCTAACTGATTCTTTAGTAGATACGTGGCAAACGTGGTAGTGACATCCTGCTGCTTCGGCTAAAAGAACATCACGTGCAATCTGAACACTTTCACATACAGAAGGAATTCCTGGCAAGTCTAATTCACGACTTCTACGTCCACAGTGCATACATCCACCGCGGATTAATGAGTTATCTTCACAGTGAGCTACAATTGCCTTATTTAATTTAGCAGCAACCATCATTGATTCATACATCATATTAGCATCTTGTACCCCTCTACCAGCATCACTGAAGGCGAACACATACTCGGCTAATTCTTCAAAATCAGCATATTCTTTTCCTTCTTCTCCTTTTGTTATAGCTCCAAAAGGAATCGCTCTGATTACCGAATCACGTTCGATAATGTCTAGTTGTAATTTTAGGTTCTCATAGTTATCTGGTACTGGATTTAAGTTTGGCATAGGCATCGCTGTAGTAAATCCACCACGAGCTGCTGCTCTTGAAGCATGATAAATGTTTTCTTTATATTCAAATCCTGGTTCTCTCCAGTGTACGTGAACATCTATAAATCCTGGTGAAATAAATTTCCCTTCTAAGTCTAGTACCTTAGCTCCATTTTCTTCGATGTTCTCAGAGATTTTTACGATTTTTTTATCTTCAACTAAAATATCTCTTTCTACCAATACACCATTTTCTAAAATTTTACCGTTTTTTAAAAGTAACATATGCTTCTCCTCTTTATAAGTTATTATCTTTAATTATTTTTTCTATCATTGCCTGTCTCATGAACATTCCGTTTTTCATCTGTTCAAAGATTACTGATTTAGGTGCTTCCACTAGTTCCGAAGCTATTTCCATATCTCTATTAACAGGTGCTGGATGCATCACTATTGCAGATTCTTTTAATCTTTCATAGCGCTCTTTAGTTAATCCAAAGTTATTATGGTATTCATCTTTACTTAGTCCCATCTTAGAATCATGTCTTTCATGTTGAACTCTTAGCAACATACAAACATCAACTTCTCCAACTACTTTATCAAAGTCTACTACTTCTCCAAGTGTCTCGTCTTTGAAAATATCAGGACAAACAAATCTTACTCTTGCCCCTAATCTCGTAAGCATGTTGTAATTACTTCTAGCTACTCGAGAATTTTTTATATCCCCTGCGATAATTACATTAAGATTTTCGAACGTTCCAAACTTCTCGTACATTGTCATTAAATCAAGCAAACATTGACTTGGGTGTTCTCCACTACCATCTCCTCCGCTTAAAATCGGAATATTTAAATTAGTCAGTTCATTGTAATAAGCATCTTGACCATGTCTAATAACCAACATGTTGCAACCTAACATTTCTAGTGTTTTGCAAGTATCGTATAAAGTTTCACCTTTATTTACTGACGATGTTGAAGCCTCGAAGTTTATAACATTTAATCTATGTTTGTGCTCAGCTACCTCAAAACTATGTTTCGTTCTAGTTGAATTCTCAAAGAATAAGTTCGCTACATATAGGTCTTCTCTTGGTTCTACCTGCTTACCATTTTTCAACTCTAAAGCTCTTTCTATTAGTTGATAAACTTCTTCATTTGTTAAATCCGACATTTTTACTATATTTCTCATAGTAGTTCCTCCATTTTGTATAAAAAAATACCTTGTATCCATTTGGCTACAAGGTGTGACTGTTCATCAACTATTAAATTCAAGTTATTATCTGGGCATAGTTATACCTAAATATAGCTATACTCAAATAAAGTATAAACTTTAAATTCAATCCCTTGTTAGCCTCTCTGGACTACCTTAAAAAGATTTTATATTTAAATTAATAATATTTCTTCAACATCATCTACTTCATTTAAATGAACTTTTACATTTTCTTTTCTTGAAGTAGGAATATTTTTTCCAATATGATCTGCTCTAATTGGCAATTCTCTATGTCCTCTATCTACAAGAATCGCAAGGCGAATTGCCTTTGGACGGCTAGCATCCATAATAGCATCTATCGCTGCTCTTACAGTTCTTCCTGTATAAAGAACATCATCTACAATAATTACAACTTTATTTGTCAAATCAAGTTTAAAACGTGAAACTTTTATTTCAGGTTCTTCACTTATTTTTTCTAAATCATCACGATAAAATTTTATATCAAGTGTTTCTACTGGAATATTAGTATTTTCAATTTCTTTGATTTTTTGTTTCAATCTTTTGGCGATATGAATCCCTCTAGTTTGAATACCTACTAAAACTATATCATCTAATTTATTTTGTTCGATAATTTCATTCGCAATTCTAGTAATCATTCTTGAAATCATTGTTTCGTCGAAAAGAATTCGTTTTTTCATACTTCACCTCAAAAAAATAGCCTACTCTATTGAGCAGGACAGCATAAATAAACTTGGTTTTCCAATTAATAAATCTTTGCTGACCTCTCTGGATCACATTAAAGATGTGTTATTCAAATTATCAATATTATATACCATAATAAGTGATTTGTCAAATGTATAATGGATTATTAGAGCTAACAAATATCCCTGTAAATTCCTATAGTAAATTCCAGTTCAAATAAAAATAAGGAGTGACTCAAAAATCGTAATTTCGGAGAAAACAATTTTTAGAGTCACGCCAGCAAAATCTGTTATGAATCTTAAAAGCCTTTATAAAAGATAGTTGACATCAATAAGCGTATTTATACGTTCTATTATAAATTTTTTTTATTTTAAAGTTTTGAATTAAATTCTTTATGTTTCACCTAATTATAGCATACTTTTAGGTGATTATTAGAAATTTAGGTGATTACTTATATTCTTTGCTTTTTTAACCGCTTAGGCAAATCCTCATCCTTTAATTTTAGTATTTTCCCTCAAGTTATCACTATTTTAAGGAGTTATTACTTCTTCACATAGAAAGTTGCTCTTCCTCTACCATGTCTTTCAATGTATCCTTCCTCAGTCAATTGCTTAAGCATATTTTCAATTGTAGCTTTACCTACACTTGGAACTAATTCCATCATATCGCTTTTAGTAAATTTACCTAATTTACTATCAACTGCATTTCTCACAAGCTCAATTGTAGGAACCTTTTCATCTACATAATCAACTCTCTCTTCAAAATCAATATACGCAGCTAATATCGTTCTGAGAATATATTTTATAAATGGTACAGGATCTTCTCTGTTTTCATGCCAACCTATCCCACTTTTTTCTAAAGCAACATAATAACTGTCTTTACTTTTTTCTATCTTACTTTCTAAACTAATATATTTCCCAATTACATATCCTTGTCTATAAAGTAAAAGAGTTGTTAATAAACGACTCATCCTTCCATTTCCATCATTGAAAGGATGAATACAAAGAAAATCATGGATAAAAATTGGAATTAAAAGTAATGAATTTACTTCATTCTTATCAAAAGCCCTGTTCAATTCATCGCAGATTTGCTCAATTGCACCTGGAGTTTCATATGGGGATAAAGGCTTAAACTTTTCAATAACATTACCATTTATATCTTTTTCTATAATAGAATTTTGTGTGTTTTTGTATCGACCACCGATTCCTTTTTCACTATACTTATATAAATGTCTATGAAGTTGCAAAATATAATTACTGTTAATTGGAATATACTCATAACTTTCATGAATTATATTTAATACATCTCTATACCCAAGAATTTCTTCCTCATCCCTATTTCTAGGAGTTGTTTTTTGATTCACCAACTCTTTTATTCTAACTGCTGTAGTAACAATTCCTTCTATTCTATTAGAATCCTCTACACTTTGAATTTTAGCAATCTCTACTAATTTATCTAAAACAGCAGGTTTACGTGTCAAAAAAAGTTCTTGTTTTCCCCTATGTTCATGAATTTGTGAAAGAAGATTTATGATCTCACTATCCCACTTATTACTTTCTAAATTTTCATAATTAAATATTCTCATTCGCCTATCTCCTTTTTATTTCGCCTAATTATAGCATACTTTTAGGCGATTGTTAAGGACTTAGGCGATTATTTATGTTCTTTGCTTTGTACTTTTGAATTAGTCCTGTCAATAACTATTCTAATTAGTAACTAATCAACGGCTTATTTACTAAATTTATTCATCCTTATCCTTTTCTTGCCATCTCGCACTTGCAACCGCAGCTGAGACAAAACCTAATATTAAGAATGCAGCTATAATAATTTTTATCATAATTGTCCTCCTAAATATTTTTATTAACTTCTAATTTATTCGAATTTCAGTACTTCTTTATTCGTAATGTTTATAACCTTAGTTGCAACATTATCGATAAATTCCATATCGTGACTGACCATAATTAGTATACCAGGATATTTCTTTAATATCTTCTCTACCGCTTCTATCGCAACAACATCTAAGAAGTTAGTTATCTCATCTAATAACAGTACGTCTGTTTTTCTAAAAAGTAAACTTACAAAATAAAGTTTAACTTTCTCCCCTTTACTTAAAACTGAAGTCTTCTTATTGATATCATCACCTCTAAAATTTAGTAAAGCTAGTATATTTCTAAGTTCTATATCATCTAGTGTAGTAGATTCTTTCACAAATTCAAACAATGTTTTTTCTTCTTTAAAAATATCGAAGTTATTTTGTCCAAAATACGCTACTTGCAAAGAACAAGGAATAGACTTTTTTACATATTTTAGAAAAGTAGTTTTCCCAGAACCATTTTTTCCTTTAATTAAAATCTTATCTCCACTAGCAAAAGTAAAACCAGGTGATGTCCAAAGAATTTTATCATCTATTTCACAGCTTTTCGCGTCAATACAAAAACTCTTGTTATGAGTTTCCTTAAATATCTCTAAGAATTCAATATCATACTTATCTTTTAACGGCTTAGGTTTAATATTAGCCTGCAACTTATCTTCTTGTCTTGATATTTTTTTCTGTAATCTCTTTTCGTTTTTTGAAATTTTATTTTTTACACTTATAATTCTATAATCTGATCCACTCATATTCTTTGGCTTCCCAGATTTTTTCCCCTGTTCCTCCTTCATCTCTTGGATGCTTTTCTTTATCTTCTTAGTCTCTTTATTGTACTTTTGTAGTTCAGCTTCATACTCAGTAGTTTCAATTTCTTCTTGAAACTTGTACTCATGATAATTCCCATTAAATTCTCTCACAGTATTATTTTCAATTATCCATAACTTAGTACAAACATTATTTAGAAAATTTCTATCATGACTTGCTATACAAAAAGTCGCTGGAGTTCTTTTTATAAGATTAGCTATTTTATTAGCATTATTATAATCTAAGTAAGTTGATGGTTCATCTAGTAAATATAGCTCCACATTCGACAATAAACTACCTCTAATCTTGTTTACAACAACTTCTCCTCCACTTTTTTTAAGAAGAGAATTTTCTCCAAATTCTAAAAACTCTGATGAAGTATTATTCTTGTCTTTAACTAAATCATCAATATATTTTAACAGAGTTGTCTTCCCTGAACCGTTTTTCCCTATTAAACCAATAATATCACCAGTATTTATACTCAATTTGTCTAATTTAAATAATATCTTCCCTTGTTTTTCAAACTCTATGTTTTTAATATTTAATATCTGCATACATTAACTCCTTTTTAACAAAATCTCTCTATTAATCTAATGTATCCATGCTCCCACCCCCGAATTGAGTTTTACTAGTGTCTATTTACCCATATTATATCAAAAATAAAAAACAATTGAAAACATTTTCTTTAACAATTCTCTATTTATTAAAATATTTATGCTATAATTGTATTTATAATTAAAAAAAGTAATCTGGAGGTTTTTATGATTGAACAAATTATACAAAATGAACTTGAAAAATTTTATCCAGAAATGATTGAACTTCGTCGATATATACATATGCATCCTGAAGTTTCATTTAACGAAAAAAATACAGCGAGATTCATTAAAGAATATTTAGAAAAAATTGGTATTACTAATATTAAAACAAAAGTCGGCTTAAATGGTGTAGTTGCAAGAATAAAAGGACAAGATTCTTCAAAAACAATCGCTTTTCGAGCAGACTTTGATGCTCTACCTATAAATGATGCAAAAGATACTCCTTACAAATCTACAATTCCTAATGCAATGCATGCTTGTGGACATGATGGTCATACTACAGCTTTACTTGCAACGTGTAAAGTTTTAATGGATTATCAAGAAGATCTTCCACACGATGTTGTTGCAGTTTTCCAATACGGTGAAGAACAAGCTCCAGGTGGAGCAAAACCTATGATAGATGCTGGTTGCTTACAAGGTGTTGATGCAATATTCGGTGCCCATCTTTGGACACCACTTCCACTCGGAACATTAGGATATAGTTACAGTGAGCTGTGTGCGGCTGCAGATAGATTCGAAGTGAAAATCAATACTAAGGAAAACGCAAATATTATTGCTGCAGAATTTGTTAGTATGACTCAACAAATAGTTTCACGATTTGCTAAACCAAGAGAAACACTAGTTATCACTTTGGGAAAACTTGAAAGTTCTATTAAAGAAGCTAGTATCACTGGAACTATTAGACATTTCAATAAAGAACTTCATAAAATGGTATTAAATAAACTTCAAAACCTATGTGAAGCTTTAGAAAATGAATATCCTGGTACTAATATAGAATTTATCTACTACGGAGGTTATCCGCCACTTATAAATCACAAAAAAGGAACAATAGAAATACAAAAAGCAACCTCTAAGATTCTTCCAGATATTAAACAGTTGGAAATTGAACCGTTAATGATTGGTGAAGATTTTGCATATTATGTTGAAGAAGTTCCTGGAGCATTCTTCTTAATAGGTGCAGGGAATTCAACATTCGCTAAATATCCTCATCACCACCCAAATTTTGATTTCGAAGAAGAAGTAATGAAACAAACAGCTTCAATATTCTTAACACTAGCATTTGATTCCGCTAATGTAATAAAAAATCTTAAGGAGGAACAATAGATATGCATACATATTTAGTTAATATTTTTGGCAAAGGTGGACACGGAGCTGAACCTCATGAAGCCATAGATACAACAGTTATCGCTGAGGAATTTGTACGAAAAACTACAAAATATAAAAATATAGAGATAATCTCTGTAAAAAGCGGTGCTGCTTTTAATGTAATCTCTGGTAAGGCAGAAATTAATTTAAAAACAGATAATTTAGAACAATTGAAATCAATACTAGCTTCACTACTTATATATTACGGTGAGCAGACTAGGTTTAAAATTATTGATATGTAAAAAGAGAACTACACAGAGTTCTCTTTTTACATATTATTCAGCTTTTTTTCTTAGTCTTAATGCAACTGCTGCACTAATTAATCCTATTATTACAGTTGACTGTGATGATGTACCTGTATTAGGTAATGTTTTAGTTTCTTTAGCAATAACTTTATTTTCTTTTGAATCTAATAATACGGGTACTTTCACATTTTCTTTTTCATTAGATTTAAAAGTTACCGTATTTTCTTTAAGTGGCAGATTCTCTTTATGTGTATTTTCTTTAGCTGTTGTACCCAACTTAGGTTCTTCAATATTCTTATCAGTTGGAATCTCATATTTTGGATTTTCCGGTTGAATTAATGACTCACCTTTTTTACTTTCAGTAGGTTCAGATTTTGCTACATTCTCTAATTCTTTTAATAAAATTTCCCTAACGTTAACTTTGCCTTTTTCAATCTCATCTTTAATAATTTCTTCTATCTTACTTCTATCTACTTCATACTTAGTAACTTTATTATCTATATTAAAATATGCTTTCTTAGCTGCTTTTAATTTCTCAGAAGTACTAGTAATAACTTCAAAATTAAGTTTATCAGTTTCTTTAAAGTCTTTTCTGTTAAGTTCAATTAACCACTCAAATACAGCTTTACCTTGTTTAGATATTACATCTATTGTTTGAACTGAAGTTGGAGCAATAACCTTACCTTGATTCAATAATTTTAACTCTGTCTGAATTTTTGTCAAATCACTTTCATTAGGATTAAGTATCGTTTCAGTAAGTTTATATACTAATTTTTCTGGAGTTTTAGCAATTAATTTATGTCCTAATTCGAAATCAAATTTTTTAATCACATCTTTCGATACATTCTCAAACACTTTATTTAATTCATCTATATTATCTGACATATATACTTTTTTAGTCGCTAACTTCTCTAGAAGACGCTTGACGAATTCTTTTTCTTTTTTATATTCTTCTCCAAAATTTATGAAACCAATTGGATATATATCGTACTTACCTTTAAAGCTTTCTTTCAAATGTACTGCTGCATTAGCATATCGTGCTGATTCTCCATGTTCTTTCTCATTAAATAAGTTGTCATCATCTTCTTGTTTACCAGCACCTGGAATTCCATCTGTCATGAATATTATTGATTTATTTGGTGCATTAGTTATAAAACTCTCATTAGCCACTTCTAACGCAGAATAGAAATTAGTACCAATAAATGGAATTAAGCTATCAATACCCTCAAATAACTTTTGTTTATCATTAGTCGATTCTACAACAAGACCCGCACCACCTGAAAAACCAACAAGATTAATCTTTGTATTTGAATTTTTCAGTATGCTCTCTACAGTTTTCTTAGCCATCTCTTTTACTTGATCTAAGACATTAATCATACTTAAAGAAGTATCTATAACTAGACTCACTTCATTTTTAACTTCTGTATCTGTAATATCAGTTTTGTTGTTTTCTGTTAAATCTTTTAAATCTTGTACTATATATATTCCATCTTTTTCAGATATTTTATTAGTATCACCTTTTCTCTTGATATCAAAAGTAGTAGTTACATAGTCATCTCCACCATTTTTCTTGAAGATTGCACCCAAAGTATATCTACCTTCATGTAATTTATCAAGATATTCTGGTTTAAGATTTACAATTGTACTTCCCTTACTTAGATTATAATTAGATGAATCTAATGGAACTCCATTAACTTGAGCTTCTTTAAAATCACCCAGTTCTTTTTCAATTTCAAAAACTAGACCTTCCTTAGAGCCATGCTCCCAAGATTTTATTGGTTTCTTAGAAAATACTTTTTCATTTTCTATTTCTAACTTAGATTTTTCTTTTTCATCAGTTATTATAATATCATAATCAGACATATTCTTTAGATCATTTATTTTTACTTGAACTTTATTTTCATTTCTTTCAAATTTTTTAGCAAATTTCCCAATAAAATACTCTATTTCTTTATCTGTATAGACATTTACAATTTCTCTTGAAGACCTTTGACAAGATCTTATAATAGAAAAAATTCCAAATAATATAATAGCTAATATTAATAAAATCCATTTTTTCATACTTTCTCCTGTATTAAACTGTTTGTTCTCCACAAATTGAAGTTGAAAAAGCTTCCTTAATTTCTTTTAAATTCAATTTTTTTCCAAGTAAATACATCATCTTAGTTAATCCAGCCTCTGAAGTTATATCGCTTCCATTTATAATACCTAATTTTGAAAGTTTATCTGTTGATTCATAAAGAGGCATT
>ERZ1699257.317-NODE-318-length-12494-cov-3.962723_pt1 | contig 12494 bp, 5 predicted proteins | sample MGYA00581521_ERZ1699257 | MGnify/ENA primary metagenome ERZ1699257 (study PRJEB42319, sample SAMD00040330) | human oral metagenome | material: saliva | host: Homo sapiens | study: EMG produced TPA metagenomics assembly of PRJDB4115 data set (Metgenomic analysis of... | reverse complement strand
TGTATGTCAGCTCGCCGCGGGACGAGCGTGTGCCGATGCGGGCAATGGCTTGGATGGCGCGGGTCAGTTGGTACACGAGTTTGACGGATTGTTCGGCGCTGGAGATGCCGTATTCGTAACCTGCGTAGAGGTTGTTGGTTAGCTGTTTGCCGACGGTCAGGACTTGTTCGGCAGGGTTGAGCTCGCCTGTTTGGGCGTTGCGGCTGCGTTTGCTGGTAAAGCCCAAATCATCCACAAGGCCGATGCGGTCGTTGACTTGGCCGGCAAGCAATGCGCTGGCGGCGGCGGAGAGTGTGGCATTGTCGCCGTCGCTGCCGCTGCTGGCACGGTTGAGGATGAGCCAGGAGAGTTTGTCTTTTTCGCTCATGGCTTCTTTGGCAACCAAGGTCACGCGCGGATTGCTGAGGCTGCCGAGGACTTCGACACCTGCGCCGACCGGGGAGAGACGGCGTTCGGCACGGATGTTGAGGTTCGGATCGGTCAGCGGGCCGACAAAGGAAACCGAGCCTTTGGTGATGTCGAGGTCTTGGCCGTAGGCTTTGTAGCGGCCTTTGACAACGCGCACGGTACCGACGCCTTGGACGGCTTCGCCCGGACGGGACGTGATGGCCAGTTTGCCGCCGATGGTAACGTCTGCGCCGTAGCCGACAAAACGGACATTGTCGTTGATGTTCAAGACAAGGTTCAGATTAATCGGCGTGGTGGCCGTTGCTTCTTTTTTGGTTTCGCCCAGTACAACCACGTCGTCATCGAGGGTCGGCATGGAGGATTTTTGCGAACCAAACCTGCCGTAGTCGGTGTTGAGGGTGCCGTTGAGCGATACGCCTTTTTCCGGATTGTAGAGGACTTTGGCCGCGCCGGAGAGCTGCAGTCGGCGGTTTGGACGCGAGAGGGTGCGGTATTTGTCGAAGACGATGTCCACGTCGACATCGGGGTTGGCGTTGGCAAGGTTGACCGCGCCTTTGAGCTCAATCGTGCCGCCACGGTGGAATTTGAGGCTGTCGATGACCCATTTTTGACCCTGCAGGCGTGAACGCAATACGCCGTTGTCGAGAATCAGACCTTGGGTTTGATGGCGGTAATAGAGGTTGTCGCCGTTAATCAGGCCGCTCAGTTGCGGATCGTTCAGACGGCCTGCCAAGTTGACGGCGGCGTTCAGACGGCCTTTGAGGGTTTGGCCGACGGGCAGGAAGTTGCGGAAGACTTCGAGGTTGGCAACGTTCAGATTAAGTTTGCCGCTCAGAGGGGCGGTGTCGAAGCTGGTGCCCTGACCGATGTTGACGGTACCGTCGGCACGGCCGTAATTGGTTTGGAGGTCGAGGTTGCTGTTGACGGTAGGCGAACCGAGTCGGCCACCGATAGTGGCGGTCGCGTTCAGACGGCCTGCAATGCCTTGGGCTGTCGCCGGCATAAAGGATTTGAGCGAGCCCAAATCGGGAACGCTGATATTAACCTTGCCGCTGACGGGAGCGTTGTTGATGTTGTTGCCGAACTGTTGGGCGATGCCGAGCGTGCCGTCAACTTTGCCGAAACGGGTGTTGCCTTCCAGCGTGCTGTCGATGCGGCCGTTTTGGAAACGGGTGCGCAGGGCGAGCGCGGAAAGTCCCAAAGGCTGTTTGTTTTTCGGATCTTTGCCCGGAAGGATGATGTCGCCGCTTTGACGGTTGATGTTGAGGAAGCCGCGCGCGTTTTGACTGTACGCCAAATCCCAGTCGCCGCCCAAGACGAGGTTGTGTTCGATGGGCGGGGTGTAGAAGTTGTGCAACTCGGTAATGTGCAGATTTTGCGCGCTGCCTTTGCTGGTAATGCCGGCTTTTTTGTCCCAAACGAAATTTTGCAGGTTGAGGCTGCCGCCCATGGCCGCCCAGCGTGCGCTGCTGAGGGAAACGCGTTCGCTGCCGGCTTCGAGGTTGAGGCGGTTTTGCAGCTTGAGGTTGAACGCGCCGCTGATGTCGAGCGTGTCGACCGTGCCTTTCCATTGGGTTTGGTCTTTGTTGAGGCCGCCGGTGGCATCGAGGTCGAGCTTGTAGCGTTTGTTGTCCACCGCCATGCTGCTGTTGCCGCGGATGTGGTGGTGCGAACCTGTGCCGCTGATGAGCAGATTGACGTTGTCAATCATGGCCGCGCCGCCGGAGACGGCGATGTGTTCGCCTTTGATGTCGGCACTCAGCGGACGGTTGGTGTCGGGCGAACCTTTAAGTTTGAAGTCGAGGGTGCGGATATTGACGGTATCGGCGACTTTGAAGTTGCGCGCTTCGCCGTTCAAATCGGCTTCAAGGGTTTTGAGGCCGTCTGAAAAGCTGCCGGAGATGTAGCCGCGCGCGTTGAGCAGGCCGCCCAAGCCGAAGCCGAAACGCGACAAATCGGGGGCGGTAATGTTGAGGTTGAGGCGGTCGCCTTTTTTGCCGAAGCTGCCATTGGTTTTGACGATGTTGCTGCCGAGGGTCAGGTCGGTCAGGGCGCGCGAGAGGTGTTTGTTTTCATAGGCGACGTCGGCTTTGCCGCTGAGCGGAACGCCGTTGAGCGTACTCGGTGCAAACTGCATTTTGCCGGCGAATTTTTCTTGCGCCAGTATGCCGGTCAAGTTGATGTTGCCGTTGACGCTGCCTTGCGGAAGCTGCGGATCGATGCGCGCAGGGTTGAAGGCTTTGCTGACGATGTCCAGTTGCAGTTTGCGGTCTTTGAAGAGCTCGAGCGAGCCTTTGGCGTTGAGCTCGCCGCCGTTTTGCGGAACCAGGCGGACTTTGTCGAGCTTGAGCGTACGCTGGCCGAGCTGTTTGTCGGTTTGGAAAAACAGCATGCCGTCTGTACGCGCGAACCCGCTGTCGAGATTCCAGTTGACGACGGGGGAGGAGGTTTCACCTTTGACGTCGATACTGCCGTTCAGACGGCCTGCGATGTTTTGACGGACAAAGTCGTCTGCGCCGGTATTGTTGATGCCCAGTGCGAGTTTGAGCTGGTCTTGGGCGGTGTCGATAGAGCCGGATACATCGATACTGCCGTCTTTGAGCAGGCCGACGCCGATGTCTTCGATTTTGACCGTGCCTTTGTCGTCGACGATGAATTCGCCGAGGATGCGTTTGACGGGGATATGGTTTTCATCGGCAAAACCGGCTTGGTCGTTTTCCAAGTCTATCGAGCCTTCCAGCGCAACGCCGTCTGTAAAGGACGGAATGGTGGTGGCGTCGAAATTCAGACGTGCTTTGGGCAGGGTGGGCAGGAAGGCCTGCGGATTGATGTTGGAACCTTTAACCAGGATTTCGCCGACGGTTTCGTTGAGGCTGTCGGCGAATGGGTGGATGGTGGATTTGGCAGACAAATGAACGTTGTCGCCGTCGAGCAGCAGGTCGGTGTACACGTCTTGCAGGCTGCCCCACAGGCGCACCGTGCCGTGTATGGTTTCGCCCTCAAGCTGGCCTTTGGTGTAGATGGCGGTATTGAGGACGTAAGGTTTGTTCAAACCGAGCACCACCGCGCCTGTCGAGCTGCTCCAGGGCGTGTCGGCGGTTTTGATGTGGAGGCGGTGTTCTTTTTTGTCGTAATGATAGGCCGCGTGCAGATGGTCGAGATAGACGGTCTGCTTGTCAAAACGCTTGCCCACGCTGATTTTGCCGGTTTCCAAACGGTCGAGATAGGCGGTAACGGGCAGGTCTATGCTGTCGGGCAGCCCTTTTGAAGGCTCTTCTTCTTTGGGCGGCGTGCGCTTGGTCACGATGGCGATGTCGCCGGCCACGACTTCGGTAATATGCAAAGACGGACGGAACAGCTCGGACGGTTTCCAATCAAAACGGAAGCTGCTGATTTTGATGTCCGCACCGTCTGTTTCAATCAACCATTTGTCGCCTTCAAAACCTTCAATCAGCGTGCCTTTCAGTGTGTCCGAAGAGATTTTGACGCCGAACCATGACGGGATTTTGTACAAACCGAAACGCAAACCCGATTCCGTACCGACCAGCCAGCCGATTGCGCCGGCAGAAACGGTCAATACGCCCAAGGCGGACAGGACAAAGCCGCGCAACAGGCGTTTTTTGCGCTTTGGCGGGGCGGGCTGTTGTTCAGACGGCGTGGAAGTGTTTGCAGTATCGGTCATGATATTTTTCTGTTTGTCTGTTGTTCAGACGGCCTGGAATGGCTGAGGCCGTCTGAAAGAATGGATGGTGTATGTTTGTTAAAACCTTGTGCCCAAGCTGATGTGCCAGCGGATTTTTTTGTCGTGGTGGCCGTAGGCAATGTCGAAGGAGAACGGCGCAACCGGGCTGAACCAGCGCACACCCAAGCCGGTACCGTGTTTTAAGGTCATGTGTTTGAAGTTGCTTGCCGCATCGCCGACATCGTGGAAGATGGCGCCGGAGAAGCTTTTGGTAACCGGGAATTGATATTCGAGGCTGCCGACCACCAAGGCGCGTTGCGGCAGGACGGAGCCGTTGGGGCCTGCCAAGCCGATGCTGTCGAGTTCGTAACCGCGTACGGAAGTTGCGCCGCCGGTGCGGAACATCAGGCTGGACGGCACTTCTTCGCCTTCGCGGGCATAAACGTAGCCGGCCTGTCCGCGTACGATGAACGTACCGAGTTTTTTGTTTTCAGGCGTGAAGAAATAGCCTGCCCGTGCCGTAGCGCGTGCCATTTGGGTGGAGGAGAGGAGTTTGCCCAAAGTCGTGCCGATTTTGCCGTCGAGGTAGTAGCCGTTTTGAGGATGCAGCTCGGTTTCGATGCTTTGCCGTTTCCATGAGGCGGTCAGCATGGTGGCATGGCTTCGGCCCAAATCGTAGCTGGTGTCGGGGACTTTGCGGTCTTCGGTAATGAATTCGAGGCCGAAGCGGGCATCGATATTGTTGCGGTCGCGGACATACCAAATGCCGCTGGACAGGGCGCGTTTTTCAAGGTTTTGCGTGGTCGAGCGGTTGTAGGAAACGTTGCTTGTCCAGTAGTTGCCGCGGTTGTTGCGCGGTTGACTGATACCGGCGGCCAGCGTGGTTTCGTATTTGTCCATGTCCCAAACGACCGAACCGATGTAGCCCTTGTTAAAGAGGTTGTAATAGTCGTAGGCGATGCGGCCGCCGATTCCGTATTCGGAGTCGTAGCGGATACCGGTTTCCAGTTTGTGGCGTTTGACTTCGGTCACGTTGATTTTGACGGGAACGCGGTCGCCTTGCAGTTGATCGAAGTCGGCTTGTACGGACGCGCCGGAATAGTGGCCGTTTTGCTCGAGCGCCTGTTGCAGATCGAGGATTTTGTCTAAGTCGTAAGGCGAACCGGGTTGGAAGCGCGCCATGCCGGAAACCACGCTTTCAGGGTAGCGGCGCGTACCGGTGATTTGGAAATCGCCAAAGTAAATCGGGCGGTTGCTTTCCACGATGACGTTTAAGTCGGCCTTTTGGGTATTGGGATTGATGGTGGCTTGGGTGGTGGTAAGTTTCGCCAAAGGGTATTTTTTGCGCGTTACCGCGCTGAGGACGGAGGTTTTACTCGCATTCCAGCCGTCTTGGTCGAAGTTTTCGCCAATGGGCTGCTGCCAGTTTTCCATCGCATTTTGGTAGTACTCGGCCAGGTTTTCGTCATTCAATACGTCGCCGAGGATGGCCACGCTGACGTTGTCGATTTTGGTGCGCGGGCCGGGGGTAACGTTGACGGTGTAGCTTTCGCCGTGGTCTTGAATATTAACGTTGCTGTTGAAGTAGCCTTTGGTCCGGAGCATGGTTTTGACGTTGTCGGGCGCCTCTTCGGCGAGGAAGCCGACCTGCTCTTTGTCCAGCTCTTCGTCCTGCTGCTGGGTAATCAGCGGCAGGTATTCTTCAAGCATTTCTTTGACTTCGCTGTCTTGGGTGTCGATTTTGACGGGGAATTTGGGCTTGAGTTTGCCTGTTTGGTCGTCTTTGGGCTGCTTGGGCATTTCGGATTCGGGAACAGCTTCGTAGTCTTCTGCTTTGGGAACGGAAGTATCTACTGCCAACGCGTGTCCGTAGGCGAGCGCCAATGATGCAAATAAAACAGGGTAGGTCAGTTTGGTCATGATGTGTGTTCGACAGCGACAATTCTTCAGTTTGGGGATTTTAACATTATTTCAGCAAGGTTTCAGGCTATGGTTATAAACGGAAATTTAGCGCGATAACGTTGCAAAATGCGACTTAAGGGCGGATTTTGGTTTGTTTCTATCTGATTGTAATAGTTATGTTTTTGTGTTTTGACTGATGAAGTTGCCTTTGTATTCGGCCTTATGGCGCAGATTTCAGGCCGTCTGAAAGCAAGATACAGGGAAGTAAAGCAACGGTATGGGCATGCTTTAAAGTAGGGTTTGAGCAGGTTTGACCGTATTTTTGGCATAAAGTGCCAACTGTGTCATAAATGCTAAACTTTAATGCTGTTTTTGTGAGGTGTGCATGAAAACCTCGCCGACAAATGATTTTTTATTTTAGAATGTAAGACTTTTTTAACATATCTTTAAATTGTGAAGGAACGGATATGGCAAGTGGCAATCCGATTTTGAACGCGCTCAATCGCGTCAGCCTGGTGGCGCAAATCGCCATCGGCTTGTTTTTAGGTATTCTTGTGGGCGCAGTTTCGCCGCAAGTCGGTATCAGCGCAGGACTGCTGGGCAGCCTGTTTGTCGGTGCGCTTAAGGCTATCGCGCCGATTTTGGTATTTGTTTTGGTGACTGCCGCCATTGCGCAACATCAAAAAGGCAATCAGGCTCACATCAAACCGATTTTGATTTTGTATATTTTCGGTACGTTTGCTGCGGCTGTGGTGGCAGTTATTGCCAGTATGGCATTCCCGACCACGCTGATTCTGCGTGCGGCCGGCGATGTATCCGTTGCGCCGCCTTCCGGCATTGTCGAAGTATTGAAAACACTGCTGATGAATTTGGTGGCCAACCCGATTAACGCGCTGGCCAATGCCAACTATATCGGCATTTTGGCTTGGGCTTTGGTATTGGGCGCGGCTTTGCGCCATCACGGTTCGGATACGACCCGCCAAGTAGCGGCCGACTTGGCCGATACCGTTTCGACGGTTGTGAAGTGGATTATCCGTTTTGCGCCGCTGGGTATTTTCGGCTTGGTGTCTTCTACTATTGCGGAAACCGGTTTTGAAGCGCTTGCCGGTTATATGAAGCTGTTGGCCGTATTGCTCGGCTGTATGCTGTTTATCGCTTTAGTGGTCAACCCGATTATTGTGTGGACGCAAATCCGCCGCAACCCTTTCCCGCTGGTGTTTACCTGCCTGCGCGAAAGCGGCGTGTATGCCTTCTTTACCCGTTCTTCCGCCGCCAATATCCCTGTGAATATGGCATTGGCGAAAAAACTGGGTTTGCACGAAGACACTTACTCTATCTCCATTCCATTGGGTGCGACCATCAATATGGCCGGTGCGGCAATCACCATTACCGTTTTGGCGATGGCTGCGGCGTATACACAAGGCATTACGGTTGACTTCGCCACTGCCCTGCTGCTGAGCCTGGTGGCTACCGTTAGCGCGTGCGGTGCATCCGGTGTGGCCGGTGGCTCGTTGCTGCTGATTCCTTTGGCGTGCAGCCTGTTCGGTATCGATAACGATGTGGCCATGCAGGTGGTTGCCGTCGGCTTCATCATCGGTGTGATTCAAGACTCTGCAGAAACTGCGTTGAATTCTTCCACCGACGTTTTGTTTACTGCCGCTGCCGATTTGGGCCGCCAACGTAAAGAGTAATTTTTAGGGTTAACCTAAACCCAGCAAAGGCCGTCTGAAAAGTTTCAGACGGCCTTTGTTTTATGTAAAGAAAAGGAATTTTTAGATGGTCAAGCCGATAGATTGGTTTGGTCGGATTGACGGTATCCGCTGTCATCAGTTGGATTTTTCCCGTAAAATACAGTCTTGAATGTATTTGAACACCTCTTTTCAGACGGCCTGACCGTCTTATCACATTTGCAAAAACAATGATTAAAAAAATATTCTCATGGTTCGAGTCCCGCATCGACCCTTATCCAGAAGCCGCGCCGAAAACGCCAGAAAAAGGGTTGTGGCGGTTTATTTGGAGCAACATTGAAGGCGTGCGCAAATGGATTGCCGTGTTGGCCGTGTTTACGGTCGGCGTCGGCATCATGGAAGCCTTGATGTTCCAATTTATGGGCAAGGTGGTCGACTGGCTCGGCGCTTATACGCCGCAAACGCTTTTTGTTGAAAAAGGCCATGCATTAATCGGCATGATGGCCATGGTGGCATTTTTTGCCGTTTGGACCTTTTTCGCGTCCAGTGTGCGCCTGCAAACCCTGCAAGGCGTGTTCCCCATGCGCCTGCGCTGGAATTTCCACCGCCTGATGCTGGGTCAAAGCCTGGGCTTTTATCAGGACGAATTTGCAGGACGCGTGTCCGCCAAAGTCATGCAAACCGCGCTGGCTCTGCGCGATGTCGTGATGACCGTTGCTGATATGGTTGTGTATGTGCTGGTGTACTTCATCACTTCCGGCGTGATTCTGTCCTCATTTGATGCATGGCTTATTTTGCCGTTTATCTGCTGGATGATTGGATTCGCCATGATTATGCGCTTCCTGATTCCCAAACTCGGCAAAACCGCCGCGCGTCAGGCCGATGCGCGCTCGTTGATGACCGGCCGCATTACCGACGCCTATTCCAATATCGCCACCGTCAAACTCTTCTCCCATGGCGCACGCGAGGCCGCCTATGCCAAGCAGTCGATGGAAGAGTTTATGGTGACCGTCCATGCCCAAATGCGTTTGGCTACGCTGCTGCATACCTGCAGCTTTATCGTCAACAGCTCGCTGACCGTCGGTACGACCGCCTTGGGCATTTGGCTTTGGTATCACGGCCAAGTCGGCGTAGGCGCGGTAGCCACGGCCACGGCCATGGCATTGCGTGTGAACGGTTTGTCGCAATACATTATGTGGGAGTCTGCCCGATTGTTTGAAAACATCGGTACCGTCAACGACGGCATGGCCACCCTGTCCAAACCCCACACCATCCTCGACAAACCGCAAGCCCTGCCGCTGAAAGTTACCCGAGGCGAAATCAAGTTTGATCACGTCGATTTCTCCTACGAAGCAGGCAAACCGCTTCTCAACGGCTTTAATCTGAACATCAAACCCGGCGAAAAAGTCGGCTTGATCGGTCGCAGCGGTGCAGGTAAATCTACCATCGTCAACCTACTCCTGCGCTTTTACGAACCGCAAAGCGGCACCATTTCGATCGACGGCCAAACCGTGGACAGCGTTACCCAAGAAAGTCTGCGTGCCCAAATCGGTTTGGTGACGCAAGATACCTCCCTGCTGCACCGCTCCGTGCGCGACAACATTATCTACGGCCGTCCCGATGCGACCGAAGCCGAAATGATTTCCGCCGCCGAACGCGCTGAGGCTACCGGTTTTATTCCTAACTTAAGCGATGCCAAAGGCCGGCGCGGCTATGATGCACACGTTGGCGAACGCGGCGTGAAACTTTCCGGCGGTCAACGCCAACGCATCGCCATCGCCCGCGTTATGCTCAAAGACGCGCCGATTCTGTTGCTTGACGAAGCCACCAGCGCGCTCGACTCTGAAGTCGAAGCCGCCATCCAAGAAAGCCTCGACAAAATGATGGAAGGCAAAACCGTGATTGCCATCGCCCACCGCCTCTCCACCATCGCCGCGATGGACCGCCTCATCGTCTTGGACAAAGGCCGCATCATCGAAGAAGGCAGCCACACCGAGTTGCTCGAGAAACAAGGTCTGTACGCCAAACTTTGGGCACACCAAAGCGGCGGCTTCTTGAGTGAGCATGTCGAGTGGGAAAATAATTAAATGCTTTGAAAGAAGATAAAGGGCCGTCTGAAACGGATTTTCAGACGGCCTTTATTAATGAAGTAAAGGGCAGGCGGGATAACCGCTTTTTTTAGTTGAAACCTTAGTTTTTTACAGCCCCAGCGACCAAGCATTTTGGTGTTCGGACAAGTCTTCCAAGCGGTTTTCGTAATGGGCGAAGATTTCTTCGATAATCTCGTCTTCGTCGTCGATGACGCGGATCAGGTTCAAATCCTCTTCCAAAATCAGGTTTCTGCCCAGCAACTGCTCACGTATCCAGTCCAACAGTCCTGCCCAAAATGCTTTGCCCACTAAAATAATCGGGCGGTCGGGCGTTTTGCCGGTTTGCACCAAGGTCAGGCTTTCAAACAATTCGTCCAATGTGCCGAAACCGCCGGGCATGACGACATACGCCACGGCGTGTTTGACGAACATGACTTTGCGTGGGAAGAAGTGTTGGAATTTAATCGACAAATCCTGATACGGATTGGCTTTTTGTTCGTGCGGCAACACGATATTCAGCCCCACCGCCGGACTTGCGCCTGCAAACGCGCCTTTGTTGGCCGCTTCCATAATGCCCGGTCCGCCGCCGGAAATGACGGAAAATCCGGCATCCGACAGTTTGCGTGCCAAGCGTAATGTGAACTCGTAGTCGGGATGATCTTCAGGCGTACGCGCGCTGCCGTAAATGCTGACGGCTGGCTGAATGGCGCGCAATTCTTCGCCGGCTTCGACAAATTCGGAAATAATCTTCAATACATGATACGACTCGCGCGCCTGAATATCGCGGCGGGTTTCGTCGGGCAGCATGGGTTTGGGCAGTTTTTTGAGCAGGCTCACGGCTTTTCCTTCGTGTTTTTATGTGCAGTATTGTAACCCGAAATGGGCGGGCCGTCTGAAAGTTGGGTTTCGGCGGCAAGTGTGCCTGCCACATTTTCAAAAGCCCGTTACAATATCTGCTTTTATTCAACTGCTCCGCCATGCTCGACATTATCCACCGCGACAGCCGCACCATCGCCGTCAACAAACCTGCCGGAATGCTGGTACACCGAAGCTGGTTAGACAAACATGAAACCCGTTTTGCCGTGCAGACCCTGCGCGACCAAATCGGGCAGCACGTCTATCCCGTCCACCGCCTGGACCGCCCGACTTCCGGCGTCTTGCTGTTTGCCCTCGATACGGAAGCCGCACGGTTATTGACACAGCAGTTTGAAAACAAAACCATCGAAAAAACCTATTGGGCGATTGTTCGCGGTCATCTGCCTTCAGACGGCCTGATTGATTACGCCCTCAAATATATGCCCGACAAAATCGCCGAAGCGCAGACCGAAGCCACATTGCAGGAAGCGCAAACCGCCTACCGCTGTTTGGCACAAACCGAGCTGCCGTTCCAATCCGCCCTGCGTTATCCGACCTCGCGTTATTCGTGGGCCGAACTTACGCCGCACACCGGCCGCAAACACCAACTCCGCCGCCATATGAAACACATTTTCCACCCCATCATCGGCGACACCAACTACGGCGACCTGCGCCAAAACCACGCCACCGCCGCCCACCTCGGCACCACCCGCCTCATGCTCCACGCCCGCAGCCTGTCGTTCCAAAGCATCGAAAACGGCGAAACCCTGACCGTCTGCGCCGATACCGACGAGAGCTGGCGAATTTGGCTGGATGCGTTTGAAGCGTAAGTGAAAAGTCGCGTCAACAGGCGATTTGGTTATACTGCAAAGCCGGACACGGGTTTCAGACGACCTTTATTCATCAAAACACGCTTGAGATAACCGAACCCCGTAGCGTGGGCTTTGCCTGCGGGATTTGCCGTCCATCAGTCTGAATCGGGTATTTGTGCTGACATCTGCTTCGCGGGTAGAACCCGCGCTACGGTTTGTTGTGCCGATACCGACGAGAGCTAGTGGATTTGGCTGGATACGTTTGAGGCGTAAGCGCAAAGTCGTGCCAAAAGGCAGGCTGGTGATGCTGCAAAGCCGGACACGGTTTTCAGATGACCCCATCCCTGCCACCCCATTCCGTTCAACCCTCATTTATGCCGAATAATCCTACTTTGCGGTAAAGGTCGTCTGAAAACGCTACACTCTTTCAGACGACGTTTGTCATACCAACATAAGGACATTCCATGAGCGACATCACAAAGCAACTCGCTGCCATCCGCTATACCGCCGACCGCACCAAACGCTACAACGAACATGGCTTTACCCTGTTGCAACTGGGCATACGCGGCGTGGTCTATTTCAATACCCGCGAGGATGTCGCCGATGCCTTAACCGGTTTGATGGATTTCTATTACGAATGGGCGAAAGACAAGCTGACAATAGCTTGGCACGAAAAAGGTCATAGGGATATTAAGGAAGTCAAACTGACCGAAAAATCATATCTGAAAGAACGCGATAAAATCTACCGTTGGCTGGATAGTCGGGAGAAAAATCCGCCCAACATCGAGTGGGGAATGCAAAGCGAGCATGCAAATACCAGTGCATCCTATTATTTCAATATCACCTCTATTGCTGCAGGTTTGGCAAATGAGCCGTATATGCCGTTAGGCACCCTGCTTTTTAATCTGCCACTGGAAATTTTGTCTTCTCCCAAAGATTTGGCAAAACTGGATGAGTTTGTCGGTAAGATTTCAGAGAAGCTGGATGTTTTCCACGGTTATATCGGACTGGCAGCAATTCCACCGCATAATTATTACGACGGTGCGCCGTATGAATA
>ERZ1699257.300-NODE-301-length-12973-cov-2.591624_pt1 | contig 12973 bp, 9 predicted proteins | sample MGYA00581521_ERZ1699257 | MGnify/ENA primary metagenome ERZ1699257 (study PRJEB42319, sample SAMD00040330) | human oral metagenome | material: saliva | host: Homo sapiens | study: EMG produced TPA metagenomics assembly of PRJDB4115 data set (Metgenomic analysis of... | reverse complement strand
CTTACAAGGACCTGGCACAATAGAGAAGGCTGCCTCAATATGATGACTTGGGAATGCTGGCAAATCGTCCGCTAAGCTACCACAAATAGCAAGCACTGGGATCTTATCTGATGTTCGTTTGGCTACCCCGACAGGAGCTTTTCTCGACAGAGATTGGAGGTCCATCCTACCTTCTCCCACGACGACCAGATCCGCTTTTTGAACCTTACGATCGAAGTCGATTAGATCCAAACTTTTCTCAATTCCTGAGGAAATCTGACCTCCCGCAAAAGCGACCAAGCCTGCTGCCATGCCACCTCCAGCTCCGGCGCCAGCCATGGACAATATTCGTGCATCTACTAATTGGTAAAAATCCTTCATAGCCTGGTCGACAGCTGGAAACAGAAGGGGATTCAAGCCTTTTTGCCCACCAAAAACATAGGTTGCCCCTTGACTGCCACAGAGAGGATTGGTTACATCTGTTAAGACTTGCAGGTCGATGTCTTCTAAAGCTTTTGGAACCGCACTGGTATCTATTCTAGCCACACGACCGAGCGAGGCTCCTACAGGACGAAGCAGATGGCCTTGATCATCATAGAAGGCTACCCCAAGTCCAGCTGCCATCCCAATCCCACCATCATTCGTCGCAGAACCACCAATTCCCACACAAATCGTTTTAACCCCTTGGTCAACCAATTGCAAAATGAGCTCACCAATTCCTCGTGTTTCCAGTTCAAGAGGATTTCGTTTTTCAGCTGGAATCGAACCTAAACCGACAAGAGAAGCCAACTCAAAAAAAGCCATCTCATCTTTTTGATAGTAAGACATCAAAACGGGCTGTCCAAATGGTCCTGTTACTTGAGTTTGGTACTCCGTTACATTCAGAACTCTAGCTAGGGTTTCCATGGTTCCTTCGCCACCATCCCCTATAGGAAGGAGGTCAAAAGTCGCATCTGGTAGAGCCTCTTGAAATCCTTTTTTCAAGGCTTCTGCTACTTGTTTGGCAGATAAGGATTCTTTAAATGAATCCGGTGCTAGTAGGATATGCATGCTGTTTCCTTTCTATGCTGGTCTAGAATTTCAAGAACAAGGCTTAGATCCCTCGTCTCGATACGATATGGGGCACGCTCAGCGACGATTGGCTTGGCCATAAAGGCAATCCCGATACCGGCTGTTTCAATCATCGGAAGATCATTGGCACCATCTCCCATAGCAATCGTCTGACTTAGTGGAATATGATTTTCTCTCGCCCATGTCAGGAGGGAGTCTTTTTTTCTTTCAGGGGTCACAATCTCTCCGAGCACTTTCCCTGTCAGACGGCCATCAAAAGTCTGCAAACGATTAGCACGAACCAGATCAATTCCTAAAGACCTTGCGATGGGATCAATGACTTCATGAAATCCCCCCGAAACAAGACCAACCTTGTAACCTCTTTGATGCAGTTCCATGATCAATGTCTCAGCACCCGGTGTGACTTCCATCTGCTCCAAAATTTTCGGAAAGATAGAGGTCTCTAATCCCTTCAATAAAGCAACACGCGCCTCTAAAGATGTTGCAAAATCCAGCTCCCCATTCATTGCTTGGGCTGTAATCTCTGCCACTTTTTCTCCCACGCCAGCTTCTTGAGCTAGTAGATCAATCCCTTCCTGTCTTATCAAGGTTCCATCTACATCCATAACGAGGAGACCTGTTACTTCTTTCATCGCTTTCCTTTCTTATTTCTCCCTTACTATACAAAAATAGGGTTTAAATTTCAAGTTTCAATGATGATTTGAAGATAAAAAAATGACCTCCTAAAAGGTCATTTTCTGTTATTAGAAGCGAATTTGCTCCCGGGTTTTTTCATATGAAGTAACAAAGCGATCGGTTACGCCTGCTTCTACCATTTCCAAAGCATCTGAGATGACTTTGAAGGAAGCCGCATAGTCATATTCTCTTTCGAAAATATAAAGGGACTCATCAAAGGCTGCCTGTACATGATCATCAAATGAACGGTAACGGTTCGAGTATTGCAACAATTGTTCTGTCAATGTCGCATTTTGAACAATTCGATACGCCGCTTCTTCCAATTCATTCATATCATTGGTCAAGATTTCCAACAAACGATTGGTTGATTCGATGTTGATTTTATCCCCTTCCAACTCATCCATCAAAGCTTCTGTATTGTTACTTGCAGTGAAGAAAATTTCTAAGAATTCTTGAGGAATTCCTGGCAAGTTCCGTTTGTCCATATAGCGTTTAATGGCATGCAAACGGTTGGCATAGATGTTAACTTTTTGGCGAGCATTGGCATCGTCTTTTTCAATTTTTGAAAGGGAATCACTTAAGCCAATTTGCTCATCTTCGATTTCTTTCAAGCGAGCTTCAATAGCTTCTAACTCTTCTTCTACGATAGAATAGGCCTTTTGTGTTTCAGATGAATCTTTCAAGGCATCTTCTACCACATTTTCTTGTGAAGATAGCTCAGCTTCCAACTCTTTTAACTGTTGGCTAAAGCTTTCATTCAAGACGAATGTTTTACCGAGACGTTCCACTTCTGCCGCAAGCTTGCTATTGTTATCTTTAGCATGTTTCAAATAGCCAGGCAGTTGTTTCACTAACTTCTTCACAACTTTTTGTGATTCAATTTCACGGGTAAAGATGTGATACAAGGCATCGATTTCTTCTTGAATTTGTTCATTTTCGTAAATGGCATTGTCCAATTCAAGGGCAGATACATTTGCCATATTGTTCTTCAAGGAAGCATGCAACTGTTGGAAACGAGATTCAATATCTGTTTCAGTGAAGTGGTATCCAGATTCCAAAAGCTTGCGGTAGCCACTTTCCAAATCCTCTAATTGATCTGGAAGTTTTGCTTGAAGGGCAGTGACAATTTCTGGCACTCGCTCAACAATTTGTTTTAAGGCTACAATATGATTTTCAGCTGTATCAAGGATTTCAGCCGCTTCAACAGGGTCACCTGAAGAATTCAAGGTTACAAATTGTGAGAACTCAGATTGAATATTTCCAATTTGTTTTTCAATTTCAGGAAGCGCACTGCCATAACGATCTGGGTCTGAAGTGACTTCTTTTTGAAGTTCTTCAAACATATCCAAGGCATGAACCACACGACCGCTATTCTTTTGTTCCTGCTCTTCCAGATCAGAAAGGGCTTTGCGAATCGCCTTGATATCTTCGTCGATCAACTGGATCTGACTTTCGATATTGTCAATAGCTTGTTTAGCCTTCATGAAACGGAAAGAATTATTGTAGCCTTCCGCCTCAAACAGATTGTTTTCAATATCAGCAAATGAATTTAAGGATAAATCTACCCATTTTTGATTCCATTCACGAAATGCAACTTGACTTTGACCAATCAAATGCATGTTTTTTACGGCCTCAACTTCATCGTTGACTGGAAGGTTATATAACTTTTCTTTTCGTTCTTCCAGTGCTGCCAGTAAGGCCTCGTTTCGTTTTCTCAAAATGACTGCAACCACATATCCTACAATCAAGATAAGGGCGACAATAAAGATGAGAACAATTAGTCCACTAGACATATAAAAACTCCTTCATCGTATTACTTGAACGTAATCCTAGTAATTATACCATAAAATATCCATTAATGGGAAGCGTTCGTTGAATTTTATACATCGAGTGTACTATATTCAGCGTTTTCTTCGATAAATTCCCGACGTGGTTCCACGCGGTCCCCCATCAACATATCAAATATCTTATCTGCTTCCGCAGCATCGTCTACAGATACCCGTGCCATCAAGCGGTGTTCGGGGTTCATGGTTGTTTCCCATAATTGGTGATCATCCATTTCCCCAAGACCTTTGTAGCGTTGGATGGTTGGTTTTGAGCGACCTTCTGAATAGCGTTCCAAAGCTGCAGCTAATTCTGCTTCTTGGTTCGCACCAGGTTGGATATATTCTTTGATCTCACTACCGACTTTGACCCCATAGATTGGTGGTTGCGCAATATAAACATATCCCGCTTCCAAGACTGGTTTCATATAGCGATAGATCAAGGTCAATAGAAGGGTTCGGATATGAGCGCCATCGACATCGGCATCGGTCATGATGACTAATTTTTGATAACGCGCTTTTGTAACATCAAATTCTGCACCAAATCCAGTTCCCATAGCAGTAAATAAACTACGGATCTCTTCATTGGCTAGAATTTTGTCCATACTTGCTTTTTCAACGTTCAAGATCTTACCACGGATTGGGAGAATCGCTTGGAATTCCCGATTTCGACCAGATTTTGCAGATCCTCCGGCTGAATCCCCTTCGACGATAAAGAGTTCTGTTTCTTGTGGATTATTTGAAGAACAATCTGCCAATTTACCAGGTAGGTTGGAAATCTCAAGCCCTGATTTCTTACGGGTCACCTCACGCGCTCGCTTAGCAGCCACCCGAGCTTTCGCCGCTAAAATCCCTTTTTCGACGATTTTCTTAGCAATTTGCGGATTTTCCAAAAGGAAATCAGAAAAGGCATCACTAAAGAGTCGATTGGTAATTTTAACAACTTCTGAATTTCCAAGTTTGGTCTTGGTTTGTCCTTCAAACTGTGGATTTGGATGTTTAACCGAGATCACTGCTGTTAAGCCTTCTCGAACATCTTCCCCAGTTAGATTGTCTTCGTTTTCTTTTAAGAGCTTATTTTTCTTAGCATAATCATTGATCACACGAGTGAGAGCTGTACGGAAGCCCTGTTCATGCGTCCCACCTTCATGGGTATGAATGTTATTCGCAAAACTCATGACCGTTTCATGGTAGCCTGTGGTATATTGCATGGCTACTTCAACTGTAATATCATCCATTTCACCATCTGTGTAGATTGGTTTTTCAAAGATGACATCTTTATTTTCATTGATGTATTCAACGTAACTAGAGATCCCACCTTCGTAGTGGTAATGCTTTTCTTGCTCCAGGCCTTCTCGCTTATCCGTCAAAGAAATACGCAAGCCACGATTCAAAAAGGCTAATTCTTGAATCCGTTTGTTTAATTTTTCAAAATCATACTCGGTGGTTTCCGTGAAGATTTCTGGGTCTGGAATAAAGTGGACGGTTGTCCCTGTCCGATCTGTCTCCCCGATGACTTTCAAATCATCCACAACGTGTCCACGTCGATACTCTTGGTAATGGATACTGCCATTTTTATAGACGCGAACATCGAGGGATGTGGAGAGGGCATTCACAACGGATGATCCTACCCCGTGAAGACCACCAGATACCTTGTAGCCGCCTCCGCCGAATTTTCCTCCTGCGTGAAGTACGGTAAAGACAGTTTCGACGGCAGGTCGACCTGTCTTTTCTTGGATATCCACTGGGATCCCACGACCATCATCGACAACCGTGATCGAATTATCTGCTTCAATGAAAACTTCAATATGGCTAGCAAAACCAGCTAAGGCTTCGTCAATCGAGTTATCTACGATTTCCCAGACCAGATGATGAAGACCTTCTTTTGAGGTAGAACCAATATACATCCCCGGACGCATCCGAACGGCTTCTAGTCCTTCCAAGACCTGAATCTGACTGGCATCATATTCTTGCGCTTGAATTTCTTGCTGTTTATCCTCTGTCATAATTTCCCTTTTCTATTCAAATATAAACTGGTGTAAGTGGGGCATGGTATCAAATAAATAAGTTGTCAGCCCTGCCGCCTTCCCAGCTTCTATATCGATCGGACGATCTCCGATGACCAGACCGTCTTGAATGCTATATTTTTCTTTCAAATAGAGCATCGAGGTTGGATCTGGCTTGCGAGGAAAGCCCTCGTCTGCTGTTACAATCTCAGTAAAGAAGGGAGCAATGCCCGTCTGATCAATAAGGGTCAAAACTTGGCGATCTCGATGAGATACCAAAAAATGACGTCCTCCATGTGCTTGAATCTCTTCTAGTAACTCTTTTGCTCCATCAAATAAAACCGGATCTTGCAAACCTAAGGCTTCTTTTTTCTTGTATTCCGTACGAAAATTAGGAATATGAGGCGCAAAGGTATGAATTGCATCCTGTGTTGAGATTTTTAACGCTGCATAAACAGAATCATGATCGGCTTGGATGTGAAAGTCCTTCAATGTCGCTACAAAGGCATTTGTGGACGTTTCGTAATTATCCAATAGCGTCCCACCAAGATCCCATATAAAATCATGATAATTCATAGTCAATATTATACCACAAATGGACAAAAAAAATAAGCTAAAACCCTCATTTAGGGGGGATTTTAGCCATTTTTTACGGTCATTTCATTTTAAATCATAGAGAAGTCATTTTCCGTCATAGAATGTAAACTTTCACCAGAAAATATGGTGTCCAAAAGAGCTCTTTTAAGCATCTCCAAAGACATCTTGATAGAGCATTCCTTGACGAAGGCTTTGGGCATCTCCTCCAAATTGCTCTACCAAGGCATAAGCCAAGGCAAGCGCAGTTGAAGGACCACGACTGGTCAAGAGATTCCCGTCTTTCACCACTGTTTCTTTCTGATAGTGCCCATCTTGAATCTCTTCTTCAAAACCATCGTAACAGGTATAGTGTTTATCTTTTAAGAAGCCGGCACGTGCCAAGACAATTGGTGCTGCACAAATCGCAGAAATGATTTTTCCTTTCCTACTTTCTTCTTGGAGAGCTGCAATCAATTCCGGATTATCTCGCAAATTCGCAGCTCCTGGCATCCCACCTGGTAAGAAGATTCCATCATAATCTGACAGGTCCCCATTCCAGAGGCGGTCGACTTCCACTGTGATCTGGTGAGAACCTGTGACCGTTTCTTCCATGCCAACGAGGTCACAGTCGATCCCAGCACGTCTCAAAACATCGACAATGGTCAAGGCTTCAATTTCTTCAAAACCGTTTGCTAAAATCGTTGCTACTTTTTTCATCTAGATTCCTTCTTTCTATTGCGCCCTCTTAAGGACAACTTTTTTACGGATTGGCCCCCCTTCCTCTGGCTCTTTCTTTTTGCTACTATGATTGTAAATTGAGAGAACCAGTCCAACACCAATTAGATTACTAATAATAGACGATCCACCTTGTGAGATAAAGGGGAGGGGAATCCCCGTCAAGGGGAGAAGACCCGTTACCGCGCCAACATTTTCAAAAATATGAAAGACCAGCATCATGATAAATCCAATGGAAATATAAGTATAAAATTGGTTATTGGACTGGAGGGTAATTTTTAAAATGCGGTAAATCAGGGTCACGTATAAAATCAACAGCACCAGAGCTCCAACAAAGCCAAAGTCTTCTGCGACGACCGTAAAAATCATATCGCTTTCCCGTACGGGAACCAATAAATTGGAGACATTAAAGCCTTGACCAAAGAGGCCACCACTTGCAATAGCTAGCTGTCCTTGTGCCTGCTGGTAGGTGGTGGTTTGTGCATAGTCAAAAGGATTTAACCAGGCTAAAATACGGTTCATCTGGTAGGTTGGCATCCCGACTTGCTGGTGCAGAAAAGCCCGACCCCCTTCTGAAAGAAAGAGGAAGAGAAAGCCTGCTAACCCACCTGCTAGAAGCAAGATGACCGGCAAGATAATTTTCCAGGAAACTCCTGAAACGAGCACTAAGCCCGCAAAAATGGCCAAGAATACTAAGGCCGTTCCCAAGTCCTGCTGGAGAGCCAATAAGGCAAAGACCGGAATCGTATAGATGGTCAACTCTAGAATCAAAAACCAATCTTGTCGTAATAATCGCTCACGCCCCTTATTTCTTTGCAAAAATCGGACAATAGAGCGTGACAGCATCAGGATGAAGGGGATCTTCATAAATTCTGAGGGCTGAAATAAGGTGATGTTCCCATAAGCCACCCAGTTTTTAGCTCCTGTTGAAGCTACCAAGTTGGGATTATAAAACACAAGAGGAAGAACCATCAAGGCTAGGCCAAGCAGGTAAAGAAAGGGAGTGATTTTCCAAAGAAATTTCGTGCTAAAAATCGTCACAATCAGGCAAATGACACATCCCACACCAATCCAGGCCAATTGCTGCCCTAAAAAAGGCCACACCATTTGGGGATAGTCATGAGAAACTGCTACATAAACAGATAAAATCCCAATCATGAGAAGGGCGAAGACAATCCCAATGATCGAATAATCCAGGTGAATCGTCCAAAAATGATGTTTCTTCATTCACGTTCCTTTCTGTGAGAATCATCAAATCAATTAATAGAACAACATTTGTAGAATCAAGCTAGATCCTGCTACACAAAACCAAGCAATCAACCCTACTAGAAGGGGGGCTGCTCCTGCTGCACGGAACTGTTTCCAAGAAACCTTGCTTCCGATTCCGACCAAGGCCATGGCCATAAAGAGGTGAGAGAGGTCCTTTAGGTAAGGAAGAACCACTTTAGGTACCAAGCCGATAGATGAAAGAATAGAAGCCACAATAAACCAAATGATGAACCAAGGAATAATTTTCTTTAACATTCCTTTGTTTCTTCCTTGTTGCTTGCTCCGATACCATTTTAAACCGATCAAACCCAAACAAACTGGTACAATCATCAGGGCACGTGTCAATTTAACAATGGTCGCCATTTCACCCGCTGCTTTACTGTAGGAAAATGCTGCTGCTACAACTGATGACGTATCGTTAATAGCTGTTCCTGACCAGAGGCCAAATTGAAAATTAGACATATGCCATACATGCCCTAATACTGGAAAGATAAAGACAGCCAAAATGTTGAAGAAAAAGATGGTTGACATAGATAAGGCAATTTCCTCTTCGTCTGCTTCAATGATCGGCGCAGCTGCTGCGATAGCAGATCCACCACAAATAGCCGTTCCAAATCCAATTAAGGTCCGTAGGTGAGATTTCAGATGGAAGACTTTCCCAAAGATCATCGCTGCAAGAAAGGCAACTGTTATCGTTGGCAGACTAATCTTCAAAGAAGACAAGCCGGTAGAGGCAACCGTCGCAATCGGCAAGCTAAATCCCATGAAGATAATCGAATACTGCAATAATTTCTTACCGGACCAGTTCAGTCCTGGTCGTGAATTCTCTGGCAAATCTACTAATTCATTGAGGACAATTCCTAAAATCAAAGCAAAGACACTGGAGCCAATGATGGGAAAGAAAGTTCCCAAAAGCATGGCGCAAAGAGCCAGTACAAATGCAATTGCAAGTCCAAATCCTTTATTTTTCATTCTCTCAATTCCTTTCAAAAAAGTCAGCTGCTTGCTCAACAAGCCGCTCTCTCACTGTCGTGTGAAGGGGCAACACTTGTTGCAAGCCATCTAAAATTTGTTTTCCATATCGTTTGGTCACCACCCGCTGGTCCAATAAGAGGACCAACGATTCCTGGTCTTGAAAACGGCTGGTTCTCCCAATAGCCTGTTTTAATCTTAAAATCGCGACCGGAAGGCTATAGTCATAAAAGGGATTTTTCCCCTGTTCTCTGAGTTGGGTATTCAGCTTTTGAACCATGTAATCTTTGGGGTTATCAAAAGGAAGGCGCGTGATGATTTGAATCACTTCTTTTTGTTGGGAAAAATCGACTCCCTCCCAGAAGCTTCCTGTTCCCAATAAAATAGAGCTTTCTCCTCGGTCAAATCGTCGCTTAATATTAGCTGCATCGCCATTTCGATACTGGGCCAAATGAGGAAACTTCAATGCGTTTGACGTCTCCAGTAACAATTCTTTTGAGGTAAACAAAAGAAAAATTGGTTTTCTTAGAGGAAGGAGTTCATCGATGAGCTGACAAATCTCTCCTGCATACTCCACGGAAGATAAAGAAACGACATCTGGAAAATCTATCGGCACCAATAATTCCTGGTGTTGTTTGACTGTTATTGGCACCCGGTAGATCTGCTGCTCTTGATATCCTAAAAGAGCAGGTAAATGCACCTTTTTACTGATCGCGATCGTCGCTGATACAAAGAGCACGGGTACTTCTTCAGGCACAAACTCCTTAAAGGATAGCAAGTCCTCAACTCCTCCATGGAGACGAAGAATCTGGTGGCTTTCGACCACTTCCTTGTCCATCCAAAAAATCTGGTATCGCTCATCAAACAATTCCCTTAGATTCTCTAGAGATTCGTTTTTTAATTCCGATACATCCTGTCGAATTTTTGCCACTGTTTGATCTGATAAGATCGCTGTTTTTCCTTGTACAACTTCCTTAGAGCAGGCATTTAATTCAAATTGAATACTTTCCAGCAAACGCCGTTGCAGAAGATCTTTTTCCTCTTCGATGGCGTGTTGCAAGCCTAGAAGAAGAGATTGCAAGGTTTCTTCTCTCTGTGAAAACTGTTCTAAAGCAAAGAAGAGTTTTTGCGCTTCATCCACTACCAGAACAGATTCTTGAAGTAGACTCTTATCATCTTCTAGACGGGTTAACAGATAGGCATGATTGGTCAGAATTACCCGGCTGGTTTTCACTTTTTCCTGGCCGAGACGCCAAAAATCTTCCTGATAAAAAAGTGAACGCTTCGACAATTGGCCATCGTGGCAAATGTCAGCTACAAAATGAAGATGACGATAGAGTTGGCCAATTTCACTGAACTCTCCCGTTTCTGTCATGGTCAGCCAAACCAACAGTTGCATTTTAAAGCGTCGAATCATCCCATTATCTGACTCACTCTGTAAGGCCTCATAAAATTTATCGAGTTGGATGTAATCCTTGGGACTTTTCAGGCTATGAAAGGGAATTTGGAAAAGATCTTGGATAGTCTTTCCTTCCTTCTTCATAATTTGATCCTGAAGAATTTTAGTGGGAACACTGACAAGAATGCGCTTGGAGGTTTTGGCCAAAAGCGTTAATAGATAGGCGTAGGTCTTCCCAATACCCGTTGGCGCTTCAATAAAACTCGGAAGTGGCTGTTGCAAACTATCTTCGATATAGTTAACAAATTCTCTTTGTTCCGGATAAGCCTCCATTCCCAACAGCTGCATATTGAGTTCAAACTGTTCAGACAAATGACGACTTTCTAAAAACTGCTGTGGCTTGCGCAGATAGAGACCATGAACTTCTACTAAATGAGCTGGTAAAAAAAGGCTACTGTCTTCAAGCGCATCTTCTATTAAGAGTCGCGATTCATAAATCAAACAATCTGCCATCGAAAGAAGTTTTTCGATCAATCCTCTTGGTAAGCTCGCAATTTTCTCTCTCAATTTCAACAGCAGCTGGGCTGTTGCCATAGCATCCGCTAAAGCGGAGTGAGCATGGTGCAACTCAATTTCCAACTCAGCCGCAAGCGCTCCTAAATTGTAGCGTTCTAAAGTCGGATAGAAAATTTGAGACAATTCAACCGTATCAATCCGAGGAGTCGTTAGCTCAAATCCTTCCCAAAAGAGGGCTTCTGCCAATAAATTCGCATCAAATTTGACATTATGGGCCACAAAGACGGCATCTTCTATTAATTCAAAAATTTCTTTTGCCACTTGTGCAAACTCTGGTGCTTTTTTCAAGCGAGCATCTGTCAGGCCAGTCAATTGTTTGATATGCTCATCCAATCGTTCATGGGGATTCACATCCGTCTCATAGGATTGAGTAATCCTCCCATCTTCGATGATGACAATCCCAACCTGAATGATCTTAGCATTGCTTCCAGCACTGGTCGCTTCCAGATCCACAATGGCATATTTCCGTTTCTGTCTTGTCATAATACTTAAAATTATATCACGTTTGAGCAAGCTCTGCAGATTTTTTTCTCCTTTCATGCTGACTTCAATCCTGTTATTTTCCTTGCAATTTGATACACTATTCTAGAAAGGAGTCCTTATGAAAATCTATCGTACCGTTAATCCTGTAGCTTATGAAAACACCTACTACCTTGAAAATGACCACTCCCTCATTCTTGTCGATCCAGGTAGCGACTGGGCAACTATTCAAAAACAAATAGATCGCATCGGAAAACCAATCGTAGCGATTCTTTTAACCCATACGCATTACGATCACATTATGAGTCTTGAAAAGGTTCGTCAGACCTATCATTTCCCACCTGTTTATGTCCATTCAGCAGAAGCCAGTTGGTTGTCTTCTCCTGTCGATAATTTATCTGGTTTGGATCGTCATGCGGATTTAGAAGATGTGGTATGCAAGGAGGCCGACTTCCTTTATGACATTCGCTCCGATTACCAAATAGCCGATTTCCACTTTTATGTTCTGGAGACACCAGGCCACTCTGCAGGAGGAGTCTCTATCGTCTTTCCTGAGGATCACCTGGTTCTATCCGGTGACGCCCTTTTTCGCGAAACCATTGGACGGACCGATCTTCCAACAGGGAACGCGGCACAGTTACTTAGCAGTATCAGAGAAGAACTCTTTACCCTTCCATCTTCCTATACCGTCTATCCCGGTCATGGCCCTGAAACTTCTATTGGTCACGAGAAGATGTTCAATCCCTTCTTTAGACAATCTTAAAGAATCATGTATCCTCCTTCCTGTCCTAATAAAAGATACAAAAAAAGCAAGTGTGAACTTGCTTTTTTATTATATCTTAAGAAAACGTCTCATGGAGATTGACGAACCGATCGCTCCAATCAAAATCCCCAATCCAAACAAGCCACCCACCATAATCGGTACCAAAAGATGGGGACTATAAAGATGCAAGTTTTGGTCTGTCAAGTTATTATTCATTGATGTATAGACAACATTATACACGTAGAAAACCAAAGCTGATGGAACCACTGCTCCCAATAGACCAATCCAAGCCCCTTCTAAAAGGAACGGTGCACGAATATAACCATTCTTTGCTCCTACCAGTCGCATGATCTTAATCTCACGACTACGTGAAATGATGGTAATCCGAATAGTATTTGAAATCAAAAAGACTGCAATAAAGATCAATAAGGCGACCCCGATCAAGCCCCAGTTTCGAATAAAGGTTCCAAGGGCAAACAAGCGTTGGGTATCGACCCCACCATCTTTGACTTCAGAGACCCCTTCAATTTTCTTGGCATCTGCCGAGACTTGCTTCACATATTTTGGAGCTGTCGTCTCTACATAATAGGCATCGTAGAGGGGGTTTGCATCTCCATCAAAAATCTTCCAGTTGTTCCAAGCCGTTTTG
>ERZ1699257.297-NODE-298-length-13098-cov-3.579369_pt1 | contig 13098 bp, 13 predicted proteins | sample MGYA00581521_ERZ1699257 | MGnify/ENA primary metagenome ERZ1699257 (study PRJEB42319, sample SAMD00040330) | human oral metagenome | material: saliva | host: Homo sapiens | study: EMG produced TPA metagenomics assembly of PRJDB4115 data set (Metgenomic analysis of... | reverse complement strand
TTTAGAAGAAGCAGAAGAGTTCGTAAAAGGTAATGAAGAAAAGATAGAGAATGTGGAAGCAGTTGATGGGGTATATGCATATATAGATGGGAGTTTTGATAGAGTACAAGGTATCTATGGTTCTGGAGTAGTTATAGTAGATGGCGATAAAAAATATGAGTTCAAACATGCTGGAAATAGAGAAGATTATGCACAATTACACAATGTTGCTGGAGAATTAGAGGCAGCCAAATATGTTATGTGGTACGCAGTAGATAGAAAAATCAAAGAAATCACTTTATTTTATGACTATCAAGGAATAGAATCTTGGGCAACTGGTGATTGGCAAGCTAACTTACCTTATACACAGGATTATGTGAAATTTTATAATAAGATAAAATCAGTAGTGAAGGTAAATTTTGTAAAAGTGAAGGCACATACAGGTGTTGAACTTAATGAGGTTGTTGATAAACTTGCGAAGGATGCAATAGCGGAGTTTAAAAAAGAAAAATAACTAAGAAGTTGATGTTTTGAATTCGGGGGACACATCAAAATCTCAATTCTTGAGTTACTCCCTATAATTAAGTAGACTAAGTCGAAATTAATTATAATAAATAATTAGGAGAAGGACATGAATAAAATATCTGAAGCTAAACTAAGAAGCAATAAAAAATGGGATGATAATAATCGTGAACGTGAAAAATACATTAATAAGAGATCCACGGCAAGAAGTTTTATTAAAACAATGGAACGAGAAGATATCCCAGAATTCGAAGCATTATTAGAAGAACGTAAAGCTAGAAAAAATTAACTTACTTTTAGAGGTAGAAAAAATGATAAATAAAATAAAAGAATTTGTAGGCAATGAAAATTTTGATTTTAAAAGACAATCTTAAATTAAGGTTGTCTTTTTTTATGGGGAAAATTTAGGGAAAAAGCATCTAAATACTTGTTGAATTCTATTATATTTTAGAATATCCCTGTTATATTCTGAAATACTTCAAATATACTCTAATGTATTGGTAAATATACTTTTTTATACTTGAAATATATTTTGTTATACTTTAAAATTAGAGAAACGGCTATAATATGTTATAACCATATATGTTCAAAAAACGAATAGGAATAACTGGAAAATAAGAATTTTTAGTTATTCCTGTTTTATTTGCTTTTTAATAAAATTAAGTGTTTAAATATGTTATAATTAATAAAATATAGTTCAATAGATGAAAAAAGGAGGGTGAAAAATGGACAAAACGATAAATAATAAGCAAATATTTAATAAAATAGCAAGCCTTATTTACAGAGATAAAAAACGCATAATAATTGCACTAATAGTTTCTATTGCGTCTTATTATTTTTCGTTATACCCAACTGATAGGTTAAGTTATATAGTTGATGGTATAGCGGGAGGAAATATTGATTTTGATGGTGTAGTTAATGAAATTCTAAGAATTGTTTTGGCTGGAATAGCACTGTATATTGTCTATTTCTTTAAAGAATACTATACGTTTATAGGATATGATAAAGTTATTAAAGATATGACCTATGATATTCAATATGATATTTATAGACATACTCCAGTATTTTTTAATAAATTTAGTATTGGAGAAGTTATTAGTAGATCGACGAATGATATTACGAATTATATTGCGCCGCTTTTTGGTTATGGTATTCTATTAATTTTTGATGGAATAATCTACAATTTATTTATAAGTGTTCTTATATTTAACAAATCTAGTTTAATTTATTTATTACTGATTCATATACCATTGATTCTTCAGACTATTTATTTAGTTAGAAGACGTAAGGTACAGGAAAAATATTATAATGAGATGGCGAAAACTATGGATGAAATTACAGAAGAGACTTTAGAAAATGTTAAGGGTATTCGTGTAATTAGAGCCTATAGCTTGCTAGATAAAGTGAGAAATAGTTTTGTAGGAAAACTAAGAAGTTATGCTAGAAGTAATGAAGAATATATGAAAAAAACTCTTGTTTATCAACCACTTAATACAGTATCGTTAGCGGCAAGTTACATTATAGCTGTAGCTGGAGGATTTTACTTTATTAATTTAGGAATGATGACATTAGGAGAGTTGATTTCTGTCTGTGTAGTTATTGGGATGATCCAGTGGCCATATATTGCTTTATCTGAGTTAGTTATTATGATCATAGAGGTTCGTCAAGCTACGAAAAGAGTTTTAGAAATCTCTGATAAAAAGGCTGATGTTAATAATGACCTAGCTGAAAGTAATTTTGAGTTTAATAGTAGTATTGAATTTAAAGAATTTAATTTTAGTTTTGAGGATAATAATCATGTATTAGAAGATATTAATTTTACTATTAATAAAGGTGAAACTATAGGAGTAGTAGGAAAGACTGGTAGTGGGAAAACGACATTTATCAAGCAACTGCTTCGATTATATCCAATAGAAGAAAATACGCTACTTCTTGATGGTAAAGGTATTGAGCGATATTATGACTATTCTGTAAGGGCTAAGATAGGATATGCACCACAAGAATATCAATTGTTCTCAAAATCTATAAAGGAAAATGTTCTTTTTTATCGATATGATTTAGAAGATAAATTAGATGAGGTTCTTGAACAAGCTGATATTAAAAAGGATATTAGTAGATTTAAAGATGGTATTGATACTCTTGTAGGAGAAAATGGTTTATCTCTATCAGGTGGACAAAAACAACGTCTAGGTATAGCGAGAGCATTGTTATCAGATCCTGATATTTTAATACTAGATGATAGCTTAAGTGCAGTAGATTCTAATACAGAAAAAACTATCATAGAAAATATTAAAAAAACCCGAGAAGGTAAGACTAATATAATAGTAGCCCATAGAATTTCTGCAATAAGGCATGCTGATAAAATAGTTGTATTAGATAATGGTAAAATATTAAATTTTGGAACGCATGATGAGCTTCTTGAAAAATGTCCTTGGTATAAACAACTAGATGAGTATCAAAATAAGGAGGTAGAAGATGATGAAGAATAAAAATCCGTTATTTCAATTTCTTCCTTATATGAAAGAAGCAAAAAGATCTTATATAATAGGCTTTGTTTTTTCATTATTAAATGTTGGGCTAGGGGTTGCTGGTGTGTACGTGTTGTCGAAAGTTTTTGATGGAATAACTGGAGATTTAACACGTCAGATAATTTTAAAATCATTGATAGTAATAGCTGGATATGGACTTATACTATTATGTTCAGGGATTTCTAACTATATTAGAAATATTTACTTAGTAAAAGGTGCTAATGAGGTTTACGTTAGAATTCAGATGCAGGTATACGATCATATTCAAAATCTACCGATTAAGTATTTCGATAATATGCCAGCTGGTTCTGTAGTATCTAGGATAACTAGTGATGTTAACCAAATTAGAACATTTTTCGTTTCGACATTTGTGCAAATATTAATAATCGTGCTAAAGATTATTTTTTCTTATATTGTATTATTTTATGTAGATGTACGTTTTGGATTATTTATGCTAGCGTTATTCCCGGTAATGTTTATAGTATTAAAAATTTACAACAAGTTATCTATAGATAGTATTAAGGGATATCGACGTAAATTTTCTCAAAGTAATGGTATTATAAATGAGAATTATCAAAATTTAGAAATCATCAAAGCTTTTAATAAAGAAAAAGAGAGTATTGAAGATTGGAATAAGCATAATGAAGAACGCTATAAATATTGGAAAAAACTAAATCTAGTAGATAGTCTGTTACTTCATAATATAACTGGAGTATTTAGAATAGTGATTTTCATAGGTATTGTTTATTACTATTCGTATTCACATTTTAATAATGTTTATGGTATTACATTGGGAATGGTATATTTATTTATAAATTATACTACCGATATAATTTATAGAATCGCAGACTTTACAATGGGAATTTCTAATTATATTAGAGCCCAAGGTGCGGCTATAAATATTCAAGAGATACTTAAGCTAGAAGTTGAGGAAGACAATCATAACGATATTACTGAGGATAATTTCCGAGGAAATATTAAATTTGAAGATGTGTATTTTTCTTATAAGGATGATTTTTATGTACTTCGTGATTTAAATCTTGAAATTAAAGAGAATCAAACTGTAGCCTTTGTAGGACATACGGGAAGCGGTAAGAGTACTATAATGAACTTAATTGTTAAGTTCTACAGTGCGACTAAAGGTAATGTCTTAATCAATGGTAGAAATATAAAAGATTATAGTAAGGAGTATCTAAGAGAAAAAACGGCTATAGTACTCCAGGATTCATTTTTATTTGAAGGTACCTTACTCGAAAATATTACTACTTCAAATGATGAAAAAATTGCTAGAGAGGCCTTATCTAGAGTTGGGGGTGACTTCATTTTAGAAAGTCGCTCGTTGGACTCAAAAGTAGAAGTAGGTGGAAATAACTTTTCTACAGGTGAGAAGCAACTTATTTGTCTAGCAAGAGCCTTAGCTAAAGATCCTAAAATTTTGATTCTTGATGAATCGACGGCCAATATCGATAGTGAAACAGAACAAAATGTCAGCCGAGCTATAGAAGAATTAAAACAAGGACGAACAACGCTTATAATAGCTCATAGATTATCGACGATAAAAAATGCTGATATGATTTATGTCCTTAGAAAAGGGAAAGTAATTGAAAGTGGAACACATGAACAATTATTAGCCCTTGAGGGAAGTTACAAAAAAATGTATGAAACACAAGTAAAAGGATAATACAAAAAGAGTGATTTTAAAAATCAGATTCTACTAAATCTAGATTTTTAAATCACTCTTTTTTAATAATTATTTTTTGAATACAAATTCGTATGCTAAGTCAATATCTTTGAATGAAATCATTACTGTTTCATAACCAAGAGGTTTAAATAGTTCATTAACAGCAGTAGCAACTTTTTCGCAAACTTCAACAGGGCGGTGAACCCATCCGATTTCTAGGTTTGCTCTGCTAATTTCTTCTCCATCAAGAATAGCAATACTTTCAATTAAATCTAATGTAAAAGCTTCGCGTGGTCTTTCGATTATTTCAGCAATAGTATCGAAAAGTTCAGCACTAACTTTTTTTAAATCTTCTTTTTTAAATCCTCTAGCAACTATACGTGGCATAATAGACCTCCATTATTTGAATTCGTTTTCCTTAATTATAACATAATATATATTATTTTTGTTAGAAAAAGTTTAGAACGAGAGAATTTTCAAGTATATAGAATTAAATTTTTATTTATAATAAATAGTAATGACTTCTATTATATCTGTAATTTGAAGAAAATATTGTGTTTTTTAGATGGTTTGTAGAAAGTGAAAAGTAATTTATTGATTATTTTAATTACAAATATTATCATTTATTAGAATAATATGGTATGATAGAAAGTAGGAAAAAAATATTAAAATAAATACTAAGGAGAAATTTTTATTAAACTTTTATATAAGAAATACTTTTCATTAATAATATTAATTTTGGTTTGCCTAGTGATATTTTTATTTTCTAGTCAACCAGGTGAGGAATCATCAAAGATTTCTAATGATTTAATCATAAGAAAATTAGGTCACTTTAGTGAATATATGACCTTAGGTTTTTTCTCTTTTTGTTATTTATCTAATTTTTTCATAGGAAATAACAAGAAAAAAGATTTTAAAAAAACTGTTATATTAAGTTTTTTATTTTCTGTTATCTATGCCTCTACTGATGAATTTCATCAAACTTTTGTGGTAGGAAGAGATGGAAATATTGTTGATGTATTAATAGATAGTAGTGGATCTTTAGTAGGGATATTACTTTCTAGTATTTTATATTTTCTTGTAATGAAAAAATAGCAAAAAATATTGTGGTTTTTAGTTGTATTTTTTTTAGAAAAGTTATAAAATAATTATTTAGATAAATAAAATTAAATTAAAGGAGGAGTTATTGATGATTAAAGCGCTTATTGTAGAAGATGACAAATTATTAGCTGCATCATTGAAAGCTGCAATTTCAGAAAAATTTGATGCTGATGTTTGTTATAATGGATTAGATGGACAAAAACTTGTAAATGAGAACGTGTATGATTTTGTTATAGCTGATAGTATTTTACCAGGAATGGGCGGAATAGATCTACTAGATTATATTCGTGAAGAAAAAGAACTTAAAACACCAGTAATTGTAATAACTATAGCTGAATCAACAGAAGAAAAGGCTAGAGTTATGAAGCATAGAGTAACAGAATATCTACCACGTGTAGCGGATGCTTCTCTTTTATTGACAACAATGTCAAACTTACTTCAACGTGAAAGTAATTTGAAAGGTGAGAATGAGATTACTTATAAAGATTTAGTATTAGATCTTAAAAATGAATTGGTATCTTCAAATGGAGGTTCATTAGACACTATTAAAGGAAAATACCTTGAATTATTATCATTCTTTGTAATCAATAATAATATCGTACTGGAAAAAGAAGAAATCTTCGATCGTGTATGTGGTGTTGATTCAGAAACAACTATTAATGCTATTGAGGTTTATATTTCTGGATTAAGAAAAGAATTAAGAAAAATTGGTTACGATAAAAATCTAAGAACGGTTCGTGGTGTTGGATACACATTTGAGTAGGTAGAGTATGGAATTTAATTATCCGATAGATTATACATTATATAATACTGATGAGATAACTATTATTATTAAATTTTTAGATTTAATTGAAGAATGTTATTTGACAAGGGTGGAACTTACAGAGTTTAAATCTGCATATAAAGCATTTAAAAGTGTAGTTCGAGCTAAGTCTGAGGAAAATACGTTATATCGTGAATTTAAAGAAATTACTGGATATGATGGTTATCAAGCAGTAAAAGAAATGAAAAATGAAAAACCAAAAATTAAGCTGTAATGCTTAGTTTTTGGTTTTTTCATTAATTTCAAGAAATCCGAAATGAAACTTAGTGTTTTTTCTAACGATTCTAGTGAAATTATATTTTTCAAATATATTGTCTTTAAAGTGAGCTTTAATAATTATTTTATCTTTTCCGACGCGACTAGCTTCTTTTATGAATTCTTCGTATGGGAAACTTTTATCAGCTAACGTAGTAATTCCTGATAGATTTTCAGATTCTTTAATATTATGTGAGAACATTGGATCAAAGTATACTATATCAAATGAATTATCCGGTGTTCTCTTTAAATAATCTATACAATCGTAGTTATAAGTTATGATCTTTCTCATCGCTTTGTTTATTTCCTCACTAGGAGATATGTAATTTTTAAGTCCATTGCTCGTAATTAGATATATAATCTTATTCTTCTCAATAGAAGTAACATTATGTCCGTAATAACTTAATAAAATACTGTCACCTGCAAGCCCCATTGTACAATCTAGAACATTTTGCTTTTCTTTACATATTATTTCAACTAAAGGTTCATTGTCTGAATTTTTTATTTTTAATGCAGTCGTGTCCAAATGGAAGAAAAATTCTGAATCATTTTCGAAGTAACTTAGTTTATTTTTATAAACGACTATTACACCTTTTGCCGTTTCTAGTAACTGTTTAATAGTAGTTTTATTTCTTTTGACATATTCCAAATTTAATTCATCGGCTAGTTTTTGTGCCGAGTCATTTAATTCTAAGGTTGTTTTTACACTAGTTGTTACAATTATTTTTTTCATTTATTATTAAAGTTTTCTCCTCTGTAATAATAATATCTACATTTTTATCGTACTGATCGACTGGAACTTTTTCTTGGAGAAGCTTATCATATGATAAACCTATACTTGTTTTATATTTGTTTTTTGCAAAATATTTATCATAGTAGCCTTTCCCATAACCAAGTCGATAGCCATTCTTATCGAAAACAATAGAAGGAGTGACTACTAGGTCAATATTCCCGTTAAAATACTCGCAACTTGTTGGTTCGAGTACCCCGAAATGGCCTTCAGTTAATTCCTTCAGAGATGTTATATGTACAAGATTCATAGTACTGTTGTCAATTTTTGGAACAAAAATTTGCTTTTTATTTATCCACTTTTTTATAAAAGGTATAGTTGCTATTTCACTACCAAAGCCAACATAGATAAACACCTTTCCAGCTAATTTGAATAATTCGTTATTCTCAATTATTGAAAAAATTTTAGTAGATGCATAGTCTCGATACGCTTCAGATAGCTTGTTTCTCTCAATAATAAACTTTTTTCTAAGTTCTTTTTTCATAGTAGATTCACCTCAATTTATATTATATCATAAAATTAAATACAATTTTAATTTGATTGCAGTATACGGGACATCTGAGGTTATGTAAATGAGAAAAAGTATATTTTATGTGTAATAAAAATTTTTAGTCTTTATTATTTCTAAAAGCTAATATAAAAACAAATATGGATTTTAATAATAAATATATTTATGATGGAAGTGTATTTATTATGTATTAATTTTTAGAATTTTTATAATAATGTATGTACAAGTATAATCAAAATTTTAAGAAAATATAATTAAATGTAAAATCAATGAATATTGATACAAAAGGATTTCAAATTTCCACAATACTAGGGGATTTATAGAAATAAAAAAATCTTAAATTATGATTTGAGATATGTAAAGAAAGAAAGTAGTAAAATAAAAAATAATTATTCATTATTTAATGGAAATAATAGTATAAATATGATATAATATAAAAGAAAATTTATGAGAAAGGAATCTTCTACAAATAATGACAAATTCAGAAAAAAATAAAGATATATTAAGCACTGATGAATTAGGAAAAAATAGTAAAAAATCAGATGATTACTTAAGTTTATTAGAAAAGATTAGAAAACAAGTAGACATAGAAAATTCTTCTACTTACACTAGAAAACCGCATGATGAACAAGCAAGCCTTGAAGAAACAGTTGTGATGCCCACTGTAAGTGAAGAAGTAGATGTTTATGCAGAAACAGTTGTACTAGATAGAAATGAGTTAGTTCATGCGATAGAAAGTGAACAAGCAAAAGAAATGAAAAAAGAAGAAGTGAAAGAAAGCTCCACTGTACTTGAAGTTTTAGGGTTAAAGAAACGTATAGGACTTAAAACAATTGTTGAGGATATCACTTTTGATATGCATGAAGGTGAAATTATAGGATTATTAGGTCCGAATGGAAGTGGTAAGACAACTATAATGAGAATGATGGTAGGATTAACTAAAGCGTCAAAAGGTGATGTTTATTGTTTTGAAAAACCTTTAGGTATAGGTAAGACTGCTATGCTTAAAGAAGTTGGAGCGATGATTGAAACACCTGAATTTTATAACTATATGTCAGGATGGGCGAACTTAAAACAAATTGCTCGTGTTTGTGGTAAAAAAGTAACAAGAGCGCGTATGAAAGAATTGGTTGAATTTGTTGGTCTAAGCAAAGTAATTAGAAAAAAAGTTAAAACTTATTCTCTAGGAATGCGCCAACGTTTAGGATTAGCTCAAGCATTGCTTAATGATCCTAAAGTTTTAATTCTTGATGAACCTGTAAATGGTTTAGACCCACAAGGAGTTCAAGATTTCCGTAACAAACTTAAAGAAATCGCAGCGACAGGAGTATCGATTTTAATTTCATCACATTTACTAGATGAAATCGAAAAAGTTTGTGATAGAGTTATCGTAATCGAAAAAGGTAAAATTATTGCAGATGATAAACTAGAAAATCTTGTAGCAGATGAAATTATTAAAACATTAGTAAAAACACACGATGTAGAAAAAACGGAAAGATTAATAAGAGAACTAGGTATTAAATATGAATTAACTAAAGATGGATTTGTATTTGAAAATCTTAATCGTGAGGAAAAATCTCGTATTATTTCATATTTAGTTACTAATAATGTTGAGTTAGATACAATTCGTGAGTTACATACATCATTAGAGGATCGATTCCTACAAATTACAGGAGGGGAGAGAAAATAATGAAATTATTAATAAATGAATTTATAAAAGACTATAAAAAGAAAACTACGTGGCTATACTTCTTACTATCATTTGGGCTTGTTTTACTAAATAGTTACTTTACAAAAAAACAGTTTGAAGATGGGATAGATGCTGTGAAAATATTAAGTGGGATAACAGTAGTTTCAGGTGCACTTGCTATGGTGTTCTCACTAATTATGTTAGCTAATAATTTATCTCAAGAATATTCAAAAGGAACTATTAAGTTTTTATATACAAGACCTAAATCGCGTTCTGCAATATTAACTGCAAAAATAGTTTTAGCGTTTATCAACTACATTATTTTCTTAGTAGTAGGAACAGTATTTGACTTTTTAACAAAATACTATGTATTTTTTGATAGAAAAGTAGGTTTAAATCACTTGAATGATACTATTGAAGAAGGGTATTTTGGTAGAACAGTTGCTAAACAATTAATTATTACGAATTTAGCAGACTTAGCGGTGTTTATATTCTTTGTAGCTATGGTAGTACTAGTTTGTGTAGTGTTTAAAACACAAATTTTATCACTAGTATTAGTAATGCTGTCACTTTTAGGAACTGGGTTAATACAAGTTCTAACAGTTTTTGCTGTTTCAAAATATTCATGGGCAAAATACCATATGTTTGATGTTCCATTATTTAGTGATTACTATAAAAATGAAGCAGCTCGAAATGCTGTAAGGGAAGTATTTAAGTTTGATAATGCAAATGCATTAATCATTATGCTTGTAGCGTATAGTGTTGTATTCTTTACAATTTCATATATTGTAAATGCACGACGCGATATTACAATCGATTAAAATATTAAATTGTTAGGAGGTAGGTAAGATGAGAAGTTCATTTAAAAAAATTGAGAGAATTAAGGATATTTTAGATTTAAATGGAGACGTATTGACTTTTAAATACATTGACGAAGAAATATATTTTAATCTAGGAGAAGAACAATTAAGTAGTATTTTTAGTAGATTTATTAAGAGGAATTTACCAAAAATTAAAGAAGGATTACATGAAGGCAAATTAGTAAAATGTCAAAGTGGATTGGGAATTTCTTGTTTATTCATACCGAGTGAAAATGAAGAAGAGTTTTACTTAATAACTCCATTTTTAGAGTATTTAATACCAACAAAATTATTTCAAGAATCACTAACTAAGTATGGTGCAAGTATTAGTGAATTAATTCGTGATGTATATTTTTCATTACCAATCACGCCAAGAAAAAAATTCAATTATTTAATAGAATTATTGGTTGAAGATGAGAATGTTGATTTCTTAAATGCAATTATTTTAATTGAAGATTCAAGTGTTAAAAATGTGAGAAGATCATCTTCTAGAAAAAATACATACTTAAACGGAATTTTAGAGAGTGAAGTCAAATTCAAACATGAAATTTTAGAAGCGGTAGTAGATGGAAATATTTCTCGAGTGAATATGCTATTTGATCTTCGTCATAGAAATCATGGAGTAGAAGAAAATCATATTGAGCAAGGTATCAATGTTCGTCGTAGAAAATCATATAATATGAACGATTTATTACGTTATGCTTTAGAACAACATAATGAAGATTACCTAGGAATTGAAGAACTATGGGTTAAGATTAAAAATAAACTTGATAACTACGATTTATCAGAAGATGTTATTAGAAGTTACTGTTTACTTGTAGATAGAAATAAATACAAAGACAAACAAGCTGTAGTGCGTAACTGTATAGCATATATTAATGATCGTATTTCTGAAAAAATCAGCTTAGATAACGTAAGTGATTACCTAGGTGTTAACAAGAGTTATCTATCTTCGATTTTTAATAAAGACATGGGGATTAGTATCGTAGATTATATTCACGATAAACGTATTTCTAATGCTTGTTATCTACTAGCGAATACTGATTTTTCTATCTCAGAAGTAGCTGATTATATTGGATACTTTGATACAAGTTACTTCATTAGAATATTCAAAACTCTAGTGAAAATGACACCTCTTAAATATAGAGAGTCATTATCGAAAAGATAATAGTAAAGAGATTGTTGGCTAATAAATTAGTCAATAATCTTTTTTTGTTTTTCTAGTAGTTTAATTTATTGACTTTAATATATTTGTATTTTACTATTTGCATTAGAATAATTGTGGTATAATATAATCATTCTTAAAATAAGTTAATCATAGGAGATTGTAAATGATTTTTGCATTAGATGTTGGAAATACGAATATTGTACTTGGAGTATTTGGAAGTGATTATAAGATGCTACATTCTTGGCGCATTGCGACAGATAATACTAAAACTGAAGATGAACTTTATGTTATTATTCGAAATTTCTTCATTGATAAAGGGATAAAGTTTGAAGATTTTGCTGGAGTAGTTATCTCAAGTGTAGTGCCTAAGATGATGTTTGCTCTAGAACTATTGAGTAAAAAATATTTTGAAAAAGAACCGGTTATAGTTTCAGCAGAAATTAACACAGGGATAAAAGTACCAGAACCTTATAGTAGTAAACTTGGAGCGGATCGAGTTGTTGATATCGTAGGAGCGAAAGTTAGTTCATACTTACCTGCAATTGTTGTAGATTTTGGAACAGCAACGACATTTGATTGTGTAGATGAAGATATGAATTACCGTGGAGGAATTATTTGCCCAGGAATGAATATTAGTGCAGAAGCATTGTATGCAAGAGCTGCTAAGTTACCAAGAGTAGAATTTGAAGCTGTGAGTACTTCATTAGGTTTAGATACAACTAGCCAGATGCAAGCGGGATTATTCTATGGCTTCTTAGGACAATTTGAAAATATTATTAAGCATCTGCAACAAGATTTAGGTAAAGATTACAAAGTAGTATTAACAGGTGGTTTATCTAAATTTATAGCTAAATATAGTGATGTAGTTGATATAGTTGATGAAGAATTAACACTAAAAGGTATTATTGAATTATATAAAATGAATAAAGAAAAATAATAATTATTAATACTTTCCATATACTAAGGATTTACCACTCTAGTTTTTGGGGGAAATCCTTTATATCGAGTGTAGAAAAAACTAAGATATTATTATGTTTTGAAAAAGGAGATAAGTTGGAATGAAAATTACTGTTTTTTGTGGAGCTAATAATGGTAGAAATGAAGCGTATAAAGAAAATGCTATTGAACTGGGTAAATGGATTGCTGACAATAACTACACTCTAGTTTATGGTGGAGGTAGAGTAGGTCTAATG
>ERZ1699257.267-NODE-268-length-14145-cov-2.473463_pt1 | contig 14145 bp, 14 predicted proteins | sample MGYA00581521_ERZ1699257 | MGnify/ENA primary metagenome ERZ1699257 (study PRJEB42319, sample SAMD00040330) | human oral metagenome | material: saliva | host: Homo sapiens | study: EMG produced TPA metagenomics assembly of PRJDB4115 data set (Metgenomic analysis of... | reverse complement strand
GATTGGTAAGAAGCTAGATCATCAGGAAGCAAGCGCTCTGTATCAATCACGTCGTAGAATTTAGACAAAGGAACAGTGAAGGTATCATCTCCCTTAACCTTGGTTGGAAATGGAATGGTGAAATTTCCTTTTTCATATTGGAATTCCCATTGGCTCAAATCCAACTCTGAGAAGTGGGCAACCATTTGATCAATGCTTTCCTCGTCCAACTGACGAAAGGCTAGATTCCCTCGTAATTCCTCCAAAAAGATCTGCTTGGCTCCATCTGGATCCGCAAAAACTTGGCTCAGGGTCAGAGGATTGTTCTCATCATCCAAGTAAAAGAGGGGCAACTTCACCGTCTCATCTTTGATGAATTTCCCTTTTTTGTACTGGTATTCAGCCCGTTTGATTTGGATAGGGTGATAACCAACAAAAGGCGCTTCTGCTTCTTCACTATGGTAGAAGGTCAAATGCTTTGGTTCTTTGGTTTTTTCATCGGATCCTAGACGCTGAAGGTCTTCTTGGATCTTCTCTTTAATAATCTCAACAGGCTGTCCATCCTTAGTAGGATAATAAGCCGTCACATAAGAAGTTCCTAAAATCCCTTCCTGAACTTGAACATCTTTCCCTTTTTCAGAGCTTTTCTCAAGTTGGGTAACCTTAGCAAACTGATCCTGATAGGCTTTTTGTTCACGAACCCTTTGAATCTTTTGATAGCCGATATACAAAAGACTCAATAAAAGGAGATTTGTAATGATTAATAAAATAGTTTTCGTGTGTTTGAATCTCATAACTTTATTATAGCAAATTTCTCTCGAAAAAACATTCCTTTTTTGTAAATGGTTTCATAAAAAAGAGGGCGACTGTCGTAGCCGACAGCGGCCCTTATTGTTAATCCCTCTTATTTTTCGCGAATGACTTCTACTTTATACCCATCCGGATCTACAACGAAATAGTAATTCGGTTGCGTTCCTGGAAGACCTTTTGGTTCCGTCACTTCATAGCCTTTAGCCTTGTGTTCCGCATTCAAACCTTCTAGATCAGGAGTACTCAAGGCGACGTGAGCATAGCCATCTCCGATCACATATGGACCATGATCATAATTGTAAGTCAATTCCAACTCATAGTCATCTCCAGGCAAGGCCAAATAAACAATCGTGAACTTGTAGTCTGGAAAATCTTTCCGACGTTTTTCTTCAAAACCAAAAGCATCTTGGTAAAAAGCGATTGACTTTTCTAAGTTTTCCACACGAAGGCAAGTGTGCAACATTTTTGAACTCATAGGTTTTCCTCTTTTCTATTTTTAAAAGATTATGAACGATTTTTTTTACGACTTTCCGTCTTAATGGATAATTTCACTTCAAAGATGGTCCCTTTTGGTTTATTATCTTTGACTTGAATGGTCCCTTTAAAGGCTTCTACGATTTGCTTAGCGAGGGATAACCCCAAGCCAAATCCACCTTTTTGACGGGTTCTGGCCTTGTCGACCCGGTAAAAACGATCAAAGATCCGTTTCTTATCCTCATCTCGAATCCCTGGACCATTATCCAGCACTCTCAAAAGAAGATTTTTATCCTTCAATTGAACTTCAAACTGGATCTCACCATCTTCATCGGTATACTTCAAGGCATTGTCATAGAGAATGGTCATCAATTGCTTGAGGAGCGTTCTATCAGAACAAATGACTTTGTCCACCTGATTGTCTCCTCGGAAGATTTTGCCATTTTCTTCTGCAATGATCTCAAAATTCGAGAAGGTCTGATCGAAAAAGCTTGGTTCGATATCTTCCATCTCTGGCTTCAAGCCGTCATCTCTCCGGGCAATATTGAGAAGGTTGGTAGTCAAGAGCTTCATATTTCGAACTTCATCCAAGCTGGATGCAATATTCTCACTCGATTCCATAATGGTCGCTTCAGGCTTTCTAAAAAGCGTTTCGAGGCGATTTTGGAGGACTGCTAAAGGTGTCCGCAATTCATGGGAGGCATTTTCTACGAAAGCCTTTTGCTTTTGCATACTCTCAAGAAGGGGTTTAACGCTGAGACGTGCTAGGAAAAGACTAGCAAACAAAGAAATTCCCCAGAAGCAGATCATGACAAGAGCGATTTGACTTTCGTGCTCTTCACTGGTCTGCTCTAGCTGACTGATATTGGTCATGACAACCGCATACTTGATATCACTATCACTTTCATCATCAGATAAACTCAACTCTGCCATATAGGCCCGGTAACTTTCTTTTTTCCCATAGCTATTTGTAATTTGAAGCTGGGAAACCTTGTTGAGGAGCTTTCGACCAAACGTCACCGTTTTGAAGTTTAAAAACCCATTACCGGTTGTCAAGTTTTCATATTTTTTATTGAGCAAAACAACAGTGGTATTGGATGTGACATCCCCTTTAGGTTCTGATTTATCATGATCTGGGATCATCATCTCATGATCATTATCATCTCCTTTGGTATTTGACTGTCGCTGGTCTCGATAAGCAATCGCTACAAGCGAGTAGGGATCCTGACTGAGAGTCTTGAGGTTTTCATCGACCGTTGTATAGAGACTCGAGCGCATGACCTGGATGATAATCAGGGTCATGGCTGAGAATATCAAAGTAAAGAGCCCAAAATATCGGATGAAGTAGGAAAAATCATCTTCCCCGACGGTTTTCTTAATTCTGGTTAGCATCTTTTAAGATATACCCCACACTGCGCAATGTTTGCAAGTTCTCAACGAAATCAGTACCTTTTAATTTCTTACGGATTTTTGAAACATAGACTTCAACCACTGAGATGGTTGTGTCACTATCAAAGCCCCAGAGACGATCGAAGATCTGGGTCTTTGGAAGGATGACATTTTGGTTTTGAAGGAAATAGACCAAAAGATCAAATTCCTTCCCAAGAAGTTCCACTTCTTTCCCATCCACATAAGTCGAATTGGTAGATAAATTGACCTTCAAATTGCCATAATTGAGGGTGTTTTCATTGACCTTTCCTGAGCGCTTCAAGAGGGCTTGAATCCGCATCTTAAGCTCTTCTAGGTAGAAAGGCTTGGTGAGGTAATCGTCTGCCCCCAGCTCAAAGCCGTGTCCCTTGTCATCCAGACTTTCTTTGGCTGTCATGATCAGAACAGGGGTTGTCACGCCTTTTTCACGCAATTCTTTCAAGACATGGAAGCCGTCTTTTTCAGGAAGCATAAGGTCCAGCAAAATCAAATCATAGATCCCACTTTCTGCTTCATAAAGACCTTCTTCTCCGTCAAAGACCTGCATGACATCCGCAAAATCATCTAAAAAATCAAATACTGAATTTGATAAACCAAGGTCATCTTCGACCAATAGAATTTTAATCATCGTCGTATCCTCTTCTCTTTCGTGAGTGAGTCTTTCTAATCTATTCTTAACCATTATAACACGACTTGCCTTCATTTCCTATAGTTTAGAACCTGGTTTTATGATCAAATTCAGCCTGCCTGAGGAAGGCTAATTCTATGAGTTTGTCGTGTTTTCTTTGTTACTTTGACTGTCACTCGTCTTGTTTTTATTTTTTGAATTCTTCTTATTGGACTTTTTAGAGGACCCCTGGTTCCCTTCTTGTCCGCCAGATTGGTTCATGCCATTATCTGGACCATTCCCTTGTGGGCCACCATTGCCTTCTTGTGGCATCTGACCAGGTCCGCCACCTTGTGGGCCGCCTTGTCCTTGACCACCACCTTGTGGACCACCATTTTGCTGGTTTCCTTGTGAAGCATGGCCATTTTGACTATTTTGTTGCTGATTGGATCCTTGGTTTTGACCCGTTTGGACCGGTTGAGAAAATTGTTGGTTATTGGAAGATTGAGAGGCGATGACACCGACACCAAAGCCACTTCCAGCACCGACCAACAATCCACCAACTGCTGCCATGCCAATCCACCACTTAGGGCTTCGTTTGAGGACAACCATTTTTTCTTTGGATTCTTGCGTTTCGACTACTTGTTTTGTTTCTTTTTGATTCATCTTTTTACCTTTTATCTTTTTGTACAAGTACTTGTCTTTTAAAATTTAAAGGGAGCTCGATCCTTTAGTAAGGCGATTATACTTCAGGAGTCTTAAGCCTGACTAAATTTTTACTTAAAAAAACCTAAAACAAGCGTGGCTATTGACAGGTTGAGCTCCTTATTGTAGAATAGTTACCATAAAATAAATCAGAGGTTAACTGTTATGAAGAAAATCTTTCCCTTAGTTCTCATCTCCATTGGAGTGGCCATGATCTCCGTCCTATCTCAATTCACCATTCCCTTTGGACCAATTCCTTTGACCCTACAGACACTCATGATCGGGATCATCGGGACCATCTATAAACCCAGCCATGCCTTTGTCACAGTCTGTCTTTACCTGCTTTTAGGCTTCTTAGGTTTTCCAGTATTTGCCGGAGGTGCTGGTGGTGCTTCGCATTTCCTTGGTCCTACTGCTGGTTTCCTCCTCTTCTTCCCATTCCGAGCATGGATCACGTCTCTATTTACCAATGCTAAATCCAGCATTTTCACTATCTTTTTTGCCAATCTCCTCAGTAGTGCTCTCCTCTTTGTATCCGGAGCTATCGGCTTTATGCTGGTCACGCATACTGATCTCCAAAAAGCATTTGCTTTGGTCGTTGCTCCCTTTATCCTTGCCGACCTCATTAAACTAGTCATCATCACTATCACCAGCAAGGCGATTTTTGCCAGCCTCAAACACCACTGGTATTTCAAATAAGATACAAAGTCCACTAAAAAATCGATACAGAAATTTCTGTATCGATTTTTTTAAATCTATTTTGTCGCAAGGATAGCGGCTTCTACTGCTGCTTTCTCCCGCTCGATGAGATCAATACGAGCAGCAATTTCTTTGATTCCCATCTTGATATTGCGGCTGATCGCCATATCATCCAATTGAGGCTCAAAGAAGGCCTTGTATTCATTCAAGCGTTCACGGGTCTTGAAACAGTTAGCTGGGTAGATGACAAACTTATCAAAGCTCATATCACCACCGAGGGCTTTCTTGATCCAATCCCAGTTTTCACGCGCCCAAGTCCAAGTTCTTCCTTGGGTAAAGTCATCATGCAAGAAGTTGTAGTACCAGCTCATAGCCAAATCCTGAGGTTTCACCACATCCTTGTTCTTCCACTCCTTCAATAGAGCTTCCAAAGTTTCCTCATCCTTGGTATAAGAAAGTGCAGCCGCCAACTGGCGTTTAAAGTTCCCATCTACCGTCTTAACATAAGTATCCAGGTATTGTTGACTAAGTTCCTTGGTTTCCTGGTGCTTGATTTGGTTGACCAAGATTTGCAAGCGGATGGCAGCTGGAAGTTTTTCCAAGTCATCTGCATGCGCTTCAAAGATAGCGCTCGCTTGAGCTTGTGCTGCTTCATCATTGGCCTTAATCATGTTAGCAATCATTAGCTGACGAACTTTTTCGTCTTCTTCTGTTTCACCAGGCTTAGCCTCCAGACCCAAGCGTTCAAAGTTGTAACGGTTCAAACGTTTCAACAACTCATGGAAGGCCACTTCTGTTTCAGTTCCCTCATCCACAAAGAGACTGATTCCGGCTAAGACGCTCGAAACAGCTGAAACAACCAAGTAGGAACTTTCTTCTGTCAAGTGTTCAATCACTGGCAAAAGGCTTGCATAAGAAATTTGACCGCTTTCCGCTAAGAGACGGCGTTCTTGAACCACTTGCAATTTCGAAGTGCTATCCAAGCTAGCAAGTTCAGCAAGGATGTCTTCCAACAATTCCCCACGGTAGTCACTGATATAGTGAGCTGTATTTTCTGTATTGAAGCGAAGAGCTCCGCTGTTAGCTGCTTTCAAGGCACTGTAGTTTGGAATTTCTAAGACTTCAGTTTCCAAGGTATCTGGAATACCCGTCCAGTTGCTATTTAACGGAACAACCCACTTGCGTCCTTTTTCTTCTCTTTCTCCGATGAAGAACTGCTCTTGACGGATGATCAAGGTATCGTTTTCCACAGAAGCTGAAACAACAGGGTATCCTGGTTGCTCCAACCAAGAATCCATAAAGGCTGCGACATCACGACCTGAAGCTTGCCCAAGAGCATCCCAAAGGTCACGACCGATAGTATTGCCGTATTGGTGTTTTTCAAAGTAGATCTTCAACCCTTTACGGAAGGCGTCATCGCCTAACCAGCGGCGAAGCATGTGCATGAGACGGCTCCCCTTGGCGTAAACGATTGCTGGGTCAAAGAGGGTGTTGATCTCATCAGGGTGTTTGACTTCCACATGGACGGATTGAACGCCATCTGTAGCATCGCGTTTCAAGGCAGCAGGCACACCGGTTGTTTGGAAGTCTTCAAAGATATTCCAGCTTGGTTCGATAGCATCCAAGCTGACATATTCCATCATATTGGCAAAACTTTCATTCAACCAGAGGTCATCCCACCATTTCATGGTCACGAGGTTTCCGAACCATTGGTGAGCCAATTCGTGAGCCACCACCAAGGCTACTGTTTGACGGCTTTGGGCAGTCGAGTTTTCATCTACAAGGAGATAAACTTCACGGTAGGTTACCAAGCCCCAATTTTCCATCGCTCCTGAAGAGAAGTCTGGAAGAGCGATATGAAGGGATTGAGGGATTGGATACTTAACGCCATAGTAGTCTTCGTAGAATTCAATAGCACGAACGGCAATATCTAATGAGAAGTCCAAATTTTCTAATGGGTGAGCTTTTGTTGAGTAGACTCCGACAAGGGTTCCATTCTTAGTCTTAGCTGTCACTCCTTGGAGGTCTCCAGCCGCAAAGGCCAAGAGGTAAGAAGACATGCGAGGAGTTGTGTCAAACTTCCAAATACCTGTTTCTTTACGGTTTTCCACATCAATTTCAGGCATGTTTGATAGGGCAATTTCACCTTCTTCTTGGTCAAATTTCAAAGAAAGATCAAACGTTGCTTTGGCTTCAGGCTCGTCCACACTTGGAAAGGCTTCACGCGCAAAATGGCTCTCAAACTGAGTTGAAAGGACTTCCTTCTTCACACCATCAATGCTGTAGTAAGATGGTTAAATCCCAGTCATATTGTCAGTGATCTTACCAGAATAGGTCAGAGTAACTGTCACTTGACCTGTGCCTTCCAATTCAACATAAACTGCTTCATTGGCATCATCCACCGTAAATGGACGGGCTTGACCGGCTACTTCTACTGTTTCAATGGTCAAATCTTTTTGGTGAAGCGAGATCTTGTCCGCCTTGGCTTGCCCTGTGATCACCACACGACCGCTAAAGGTCTTGGTTTTACGACTTAAATCCAAAAACACTTCATAATGTTCTGGAACGAATGTTTCTACAAAATGTGCAACTGCTTGCATAATTTCCTCCTTTAAATGTTTCACGCTTTTCTAATCAAAAGCCCTAATAAAACTATTTTATCACAAAGTTGAGATAAAAGAAAAGACAAGCATGACAATGCCTGTCTGAGATCGAAAAGACTCCATGATCTTACATTTCGATAATTTTACCTGTTTCAAAGTAAACTACCCATTCACAGATATTTTTTGCATAATCTCCGATGCGTTCCAAGAAGTTGATCACCTGGAAATAATCACGACCAGTCACGATGGACTCTGGATTTTTCCGAATTTCTTCTGTTGCTAATTCTTGGATGCTATCGAAGTAATGGTTGATGACTTCATCTCGTGAAGCAACTTCATAGGCCAAATCCACATCGCCTTTGAGGTAAACATCTAGTGTCGCTTCGACAAAATCTTTGACTTCACGGCCCATCTTGCTGATCTCTTCTTCAACAGATTGGATGCGGACTTCACCTTTCATGCGAATGGTTGCTTTGGCGATTGAAACCGCATGGTCACCCATCCGCTCTAAGTCTGAGACCGCTTTTAAGACCGTCATAACCACACGAAGGTCTTGTGAAACGGGCTGTTGAAGGGCAATAATCTCAAAGGATTTACGCTCTAATTTCACTTCGTACTCGTTGATCTCCGTATCATCTTCGATGACTTGGCGGGCCAATTCCCGGTCATGGGTCACGAAAGCACGGACCGTACGATTGATTTGGGTCAACACTTCATTTCCCATTGCATAAAACTGGTTATGCAACTTTTCTAAATCTTCTTCAAATTGAACTCGTAACATTTTATTTTCTTCCTATCCAAATTTACCAGAGACATAGTCTTCTGTTTCTTTCTTAGCTGGGTTCAAGAACATTTCATTGGTATCATTGTACTCGATCAAATCCCCATCCAAGAAAAAGGCTGTTTTATCGGAAATCCGACTTGCTTGTTGCATGGAGCGTGTCACCAAGAGCATGGTGTAGCGGTCTTTTAGTCCATACAGGGTTTCTTCAATCTTCCCAGCTGAAATCGGGTCCAGCGCTGAAGTTGGCTCATCCAAAAGAATAATCTTTGGACTGGTCGCAAGGACCCGCGCCACACAGACCCGCTGCTGCTGACCACCGGAAAGTCCGATCGCTGAATCATGCAGGCGATCCTTGACTTCATCCCAGATGGACGCGCGTTTCAAAGAGGTTTCAACTGCTTCATCCAAGACAGCCTTGTCCTTGACACCATTAATCATCAAGCCATAGGTCACATTATCATAAATGGACATTGGAAAAGGATTGGGTTGTTGGAAGACCATTCCGATTTCCTTACGCAATTCGACCGTATCGGTCCGTGGTCCGTAGATATTGTGACCGTTGTAGAGGATGGTGCCTGTGGTTGTAACCTCATGGTTAAGGTCCCCCATGCGGTTAATGGCTTTTAAAAGGGTAGATTTCCCTGATCCTGAAGGACCAATCAAGGCTGTAATCTCTTTTGGAGCAAAGTCCAAGGAGACACTATTTAAAGCCTTCTTTTTATTGTAATAAACCGACAAGTCCTTGACTTGCAAAATTGGTTCTGTCATTCTATTTTCCTTTTTGTTGTCATTTTACTTTATCCAAAGTGACCCGATACATAATCGTTGGTCGATTGCAATTTCGCATTTTGGAAAATATTCGAAGTCTTATCGTACTCGATGAGGTTTCCAAGATAGAAGAAACCGGTATAATCACTAGCACGGGCTGCTTGTTGCATGCTGTGGGTCACGATGACAGTGGTATAATCCTTCTTCAGCTCAAGCATGGTTTCTTCTAATTGCGCTGTCGCGATCGGATCAAGCGCTGATGCTGGCTCATCCATGAGTAAGATATCTGGCTTCACAGAGATGGCCCGTGCGATACAAAGTCGTTGCTGTTGGCCACCTGAAAGTGTCAGGGCTGATTTATGAAGATCATCCTTGACCTGATCCCATAGAGCTGCCTGTTTCAAAGAAGTTTCGACCAATTCGTCCAAGATCTTCTTGTCTTTCACCCCAGCGCGTTCATGCGGGAAGGTGATATTTTTATAAATCGATTTGGCAAAAGGATTGGGCCGTTGGAAAACCATCCCAATGTGCTTACGCATTTCATAAACATTGATATCCGGACGATTGACATCGATTCCTTCATACCAAATTTCACCCGTTACACGCGCAATATCGATGGTATCATTCATCCGGTTCAAACTACGGAGGTAGGTTGATTTCCCAGATCCTGAGGGACCGATCAAGGCTGTAATCTTATTTTTTTCAAACTGCATGTCGACGCCTTTGATGGACTCGTTCGTTCCATAATAGACATGCAAATCTTTAGTCGATAGGACCACCTTTTCTTCAGGAAAAGTAATGATGTGTCTCTCATCCCAATTGTATTTTGACATTTCTTCTCCTTTAAGCAGATGTTAGTTTTTTATGGAGGTAACTTCCGAGTTTGCGGGCTCCAAAGTTAAAGATCAAGATAAAGATCAAAAGAACGGCGGCAGAACCAGCTGAGACTTCGATCGAGTCTGGAATGGTTCCTTCACTGTTGACCTTCCAGATATGGACGGCCAAGGTTTCAGCCTGACGGAAGATCGAAATCGGACTCGTCACACTAAAGAGGTTCCAGTTTGACCAATCAAGAGCTGGAGCCGATTGACCTGCTGTATAGATCAAGGCAGCGGCTTCCCCAAAGATCCGTCCTGATGCCAATACGACCCCAGTAATAATGCTTGGAAGAGCCTCCGGTACCACGACATGAATCACGGTTTCCCAGCGAGACAAGCCCAATGCTAGACCTGCTTCGCGCTGTGTATGGTGAACGTGCTGCAAGCTATCTTCGATATTGCGGGTCATCTGTGGCAGGTTAAAGACGGTCAAGGCCAAGGCCCCTGAAATGATCGAAAATCCGTATTTGAACTGGACAACGAAGACCAGGTAACCAAAGAGACCTACAACGACAGATGGCAAAGAAGACAAGATCTCAATACAGGTACGAACCAAATTGGTCAAGCGACCTTTTTTAGCGTACTCAGAGAGGTAAATCCCAGCCCCAAGAGAAAGTGGGAAGGAAATCACCAAGGTAATGACCAAGAGGAAGAAGGAATTATACAATTGAATTCCGATCCCTCCTCCTGCTTGGTAAGAAGAAGATTTCCCAGTCAAGAAGTGCCAGGATACATGGGGCAAGCCACGGACCAAGATATAAAGGATCAATGAGGCAAGAATCGCAACGATGATCCCTGAAATAGCATACAGCACTCCTGTTGCAATTTTATCCATTCGTTTAGCGTGCATAGTTCTTCTTACCTCTTTCTTTCGTAATCAGTTTAATCACACTGTTAAAGGCAAGACTCATGAGGAGCAATACCAAGGCGAGTGACCAAAGAACATTGTTATTGACCGTACCCATGACGGTATTTCCGATTCCCATGGTCAAAATAGAGGTGAGGGTGGAAGCTGGTGTAGTGAGTGAGGTTGGCACCACTGCCGAGTTTCCGACCACCATCTGGATAGCCAAGGCTTCCCCGAAGGCACGTGCCATACCAAAGACAACCGCTGTAAAGATTCCAGAGCGGGCTGCCTTGAGCGTGACATGCCAAATGGTTTGCCAGCGTGTCGCACCCATGGCCATACTAGCTTCCCGATAATGACGGGGCACAGCTCGGAGGCTATCGGTCGTCATAAAGGTGACAGTTGGCAGGATCATAACAAAGAGGACAAAGACCCCTGAGAGAATCCCAAAACCGGTCCCTCCAAAGAGACTACGCGTAAATGGAACGACCACTTGAAGGCCAATGAATCCGTAAACAACTGAAGGAATCCCCACTAAGAGCTCAATCGCTGGTTGCAAGAAACGAGCTCCTTTGGGGGAGACTTCTGTCATGAAAACTGCTGCACCAATGGCAAACGGCGTTGCCAAGAGGGCAGAAAGCAAGGTTACAATAAAGGAACCTAGAATCATTGGTAGGGCTCCGAATTCCTTTGCAGCAGGATTCCAAGTACTCCCAAATAGAAAACTAAAGATATTGACTTTATTGACAAAGAAAGTCGATAAACCTTTTTGGGCCACGAAAATCAAAATCATGGCAACGACGACAACAATCAAACTCATACATAAAAAAGTAATGGTTTTCCCAAATTTTTCTAGGCGGGAGTTTTTTGATTTCGTCAGCATTTTTTTTGCTACTTCGTTCATTTTTTACCTAATTCTTTTATTTTTTTGACACATTCCCTTTTAAATCACGGGTGACTTTCATGTCATTGATCGGGATATAACCCATCTTACCAACAACCTTTTGCTGAACCTCATTGGTCATCATGTAGTCAATGAATTTTTTAGACAACTCATTGGGTTTTCCTTTGGTATACATGTGTTCGTAGGACCAGATTGGCCAGTTATTGTTGACAACATTGGCTTTGGTTGGTTGATAGCCATTAAGCTTCATGGTTTTGACACTGCTATCCAAGTAGGTAAAGGCTAGATAAGAGATGGCTCCTGGCGTTTGAGAAACGATGTTTTTCACCATTCCATTAGAGTCTTGCTCTTGAGCCTGCTTGGGTTGTTTGCCATCCATGATAATGGCATCAAAGACAGCTCGGCTACCAGAACCAACCGCCCGGTTCACAATCGTGATTTCAAGATCTGGACCTCCCAATTGCTTCCAGTTGGTATATTCACCCGTAAAGATCTTTCGCAATTGCTCCGTTGTCAAATTGTCGATTGAGATATTTTTATTGGCAATGATGGCTGTTCCTGCTACGGCTACCTGATGGTCGACCAGACTAGAGGCATCGATCCCAGATTTTTCCTCTGCAAAGAGGTCACTATTTCCGATGTCCACAGCGCCTGATTGAACTTGTGAAAGTCCTGTACCAGAACCTCCTCCTTGTACATTCACAATCTTACCAGGATGTTCTTCAATGTAGCGATCTACTACTCCTTCAACCAAGGGTTGTAAGGCAGTCGATCCGACAGCAGTGATGGATTCTCCGCGATTGATCCAAGAAGCACAAGCAGATAAACTTCCTGCTAATGCGATCGTCGCTAGTCCTAGGATCAGCTTTTTAGACTTTTTCAAATCATGTCTCCTTGATATTTCACTATTTCACTTATGATTTTGACAAGTTTTTTCAAAAAAACCTGTACTCCCACTATATCATAGAACGAGTTCTTTGCCCAGCATTTTACCTAAAACGAAGCCCCTTTGGATAGAAATTTTTCAGGGTCTGTCCGGTCACTTTGGCAAAGCCCAAACCATTGCCTTCGACAAGGACCTGGTACCATCCATTTGGATGCGTTTCCTTCAATTGAACTGTCTCTCCCGCCACATAATGAACAAAGTCTTCAGGCGTGATCGAAACGGTCTCTTTTACCTCACTCGGTTTCAGAGCAAGGCCCAAGGCAAAACTAGGTTCAAATCGATTTTTCTTGAAGGTCCCTAGGTGCAAACCATTTCGGGCGATTTTTACTTTTCGCAAATCTGGTAAATCAAGCGGAACCAAGTAGAGTTCGTCACCAAAGGTTTCGAGGACACCTTCTAGAGTGATCTTCAAGTGTTTCTTAGCAAATTCCCGCCACCATTTCTTTTGTTCAGCAGATAATTGGTCCTTCTTCGAAGGGATTTTAGCAGGCCGATTCTCTCCTAGATAACGAAACTTAGCGACAAATTGGCCCTCCCCTTTAAAGCGATGAGGATACATACGCGCCGTTTCTGGATAGTCAATGCCTTCTGCCATACCATTGATCTTCTCGATCGTTTCCAATTCCAGATCAAAGGTTTCCAAGAGCCAGGATACGATCTCTTCATTTTCCTCTGGAGCCCAGGTACAGGTTGAATAAACCAAGGAACCACCTGGAACCAACATCTTGAGGGCATCCTCAAGAATCTCTCTTTGAAGGAGGCTGCACTCTCGAGGATAATCGACAGACCAATAGTCCATGGCATCTGGTTGCTTACGGAACATCCCCTCACCTGAACACGGGGCGTCTAGTACAATCAGATCAAAAAAGCCTGAGAAAACTTTGGCCAGACGATCGGCAGACTCATTGGTCACCAATACATTTCGGGCACCGAAACGTTCGACATTCTCTACGAGAATTTTCGAGCGTCCCTTGTGGATTTCATTGGAGACCAAGAGTCCTTGATTGTCCAAATAAGACAAGAGTTGCGTCGTCTTACCACCAGGTGCTGCGGCCAAGTCTAGGACCTTCATCCCTGGCTTCGGCTGGGCGACTTGGGCCACTATCTGAGCTGCTGGTTCTTGTGAATAGACCAAGCCCGTTGCGTGTTCGATGGATTTCCCTGAGACCTTTCCATAATGACCCCAAGGAGTATTGGGAATCGGATCATCAAATACTTTTTGTGCTTCTTTCAAAGGATTGGTGCGAAAGGCTGCTACTGCTTCTTGATCAAAGGTCGCAAAAAAAGCAGCAGCATCCTCACCTAGAAGATGCTGGTATTTTTCTTTAAAACCATTGGGAAAATTCATTTAACTTCTCCCTTTCTTAAGATAGGTTTGAATTTCTGTTAACTTCACTTTTGGAACCATCATAATGGGTTCCACTGACTGGTAATTAGGTTTATCTCCATTTAGATTTAAAACGGTATAGCCCAACTGTTCGCCCATGATCGCTGCTGCGGCATAATCCCAGGGCCAGATGTAGCTAAAATAAGCTAGAATCCCACCTGAGAGAATTTTTGAAAAACTAATACCGGCACTTCCGTAAACCCGAATTCCAAGAGAATCCATGCCACCATCGGCCATGCCCCAGTCATTTTTCTCAAGCATGCCGCCATTTGTAGCAATCAAACCGTTTTCTAGCGTTTGGTCCACAAAGGGGGTTAGTTCCACCT
>ERZ1699257.253-NODE-254-length-14920-cov-4.212060_pt1 | contig 14920 bp, 15 predicted proteins | sample MGYA00581521_ERZ1699257 | MGnify/ENA primary metagenome ERZ1699257 (study PRJEB42319, sample SAMD00040330) | human oral metagenome | material: saliva | host: Homo sapiens | study: EMG produced TPA metagenomics assembly of PRJDB4115 data set (Metgenomic analysis of... | reverse complement strand
GTACTGCTCATATCAAGGCTAAAACCTTTGTGTTTATAACCATTCTCCTTGAATACTTTAATAAGACTGTTGTTCTCTCTATCTACCTCAATATCCTTAAACACTGCTAACTTCTCATCTTTTACCGCAGTAGGTATATCTAATTTAACCATTTTAGCACCTTTATCTTTGGCGAATTTTTTAAGGTTAGTTAAAAAGAAATTAAGTAGCTCAGTATTAGTATAATCAAGAATTGGGCCACGTGGGGCGTACCATAATCCTTGACGAGTTAGAATTTGCACTGCAGCTATAATATTATTATTTTCATCTTGAACACCTACTCTTACAGCCCCCCAAGTATTTTTAATGTGAGACCACTCGATAGCTTGCATCATATTACCGTGTTTGTGATTCTTTATAAATTCAGTATATTTTTCATCGTTAATATTTGTTAAAAATTTCATTATTCAATAATCCTTTAACTAAAGTACACTTTATCATAACAAATTATAGTAGAAAAATCAATTTTTAGAAGGAAAGAGCGATAAATAAGTTAATTAAAATGTTTACAAGCGCCTACAAAACCTATATAATATTTATATAGAATAAAATAAAGGAAGTAATTGCGATGAACATGAATATGTTGTACATTATGCTAGGATTTATATTTGTCTATGCGATGATTTCTAACGCAAGAGAGAAGATAAAAAAGCGTAATGAAAAGAGTAAAGAAGCATTTGAAAGACTTCAAACACCAGCGTATAAAAAAGAATTAGAAAAAGTTATAAATTTAAGTCAAGATGATGCATTTAATATTGCTGCATTAAGAAAAGCATATTTTTTAAATGGAAAAGATGCAAAAAAACTAATAGAAATTGTAAAAAGAAGTAAAGGGATTTAATTATGAAGATAGCATTAATTGTTATTTTAGCATTAGCGATTTTTATGTTCATTTCAACTAGAAACAGTAAATCAAAAGAAGAATGGGCAGAAAAACAAAAAGTGAGTAAAGAAAAATTTAATGAACTTGTGAAAGATAGTAATAGAGAAGAAGTACTTTCAGTAGTCGATGCTACTAAAGGAGATATTCACAATGTTAAAATGATAAGAGATAGGTATACAGATCTAGTACTTTATGACGCAAAAGCATTATGGGAAGTTGTAAAAGAAGAAGCTTTAAAAAGACGTGCATTACAAGTTAAAGAATTAATTGCTAACAAATATTCTGAGATAAAAGAGGTTGTTAATCCAGATGTTGGTGATGTTGCAAATATTAAAATTATTAGAGAGCGCTATGGTTTAGATATAGTACAAGCAAAAGAATTATGGGAAAGCATCAGAGATGAGGTTAAACAATAATATTCGAAGATGTGAATAAAATTTAACCCCAAGAGTTAGAATATACTAACTTTTGGGGTATTTTTTATATTTTATTTACCTTCAATAGTAATCATCCATACTTCACTACGAGCTGAAGTTTTGAAAGGTGGTCCCCAAAAACCGTAACCCGCAGAAGTGAAGAAATGTTTACCATTAATCTTCGCGTAGCCGTGATCTAGGGTATAAACTACATCTGTGATGAAGTTTAATGGCCATAGTTGTCCGCGGTGAGTATGCCCTGAGAGTTGAACATCTATAGGCAAGGTAGCGTGATAATCGACAGCATCTGGTTGATGATCGACAAGAACGATAGTCTTATTTAAATCAACACTCTTAAGAAGGTCAGCAGTATCAAGTCTATCGCGACTGACACTCTTATCTTTACGACCTACTAATGTTATATCGTTATTAAGTGTGATACTTTCATCAAACAGTGGAATTATCCCTGTCTTTTTAACTTCGTTTACTATTTCAAGTGCGTCACGATCGTGATTTCCCATAGTCGTATAAACTCCTAGAGGAGCTTTTAATTTGCTAAGATTTTCTTTCATATTACGCTTTTTGTACATAACCATATCATCGTCCATAAGATCTCCTGCGATAACTACAGCATCTGGCTTCTCTTCATCAACAATCTTATTCAGTTTCTCAAGTTGAGGATTTGAGAAAAATGTTCCAAGATGAAGATCAGAGACCATAGCTATTTTAACAGGAGTATCAAGATGTTTATCTACCTTGATAGTCTTATTAATAACAGTAGGAGAGTATGCCCAAAATAATCCAAGAGCAGTCATACCTAATAAATATAAGGTAGTTATACTTAAACTAATTCCTTGAGAAAGGTTCAATTTAAAGATTTTTAGTAATAACTTAGAAACTAATAAGATAACACCTATGACAGCACCATTTAGGAAGTAGAAGTACCAAACGTTTCCGTAGTTTACCCAAGGTGCACCTAATCTCAGCATATAAGCAATGATAGAAAAGTTAGCAACGATAAATAGCGCTATACCGATAGCTAATTTAACCTTAGGGGGAACAAAAGGTGAGATCATCCATTTTAAGCCTAGCCACATCAGGAATACGAGTATTTCATATACCGCGAATACCCCGATAAAACCAACGATAAATTTCCAATTATTCAATATCAATTCTCCTTCAAACTATTTAATAACAAATGTAAGGGAGTGACTCAAAAATCATGATTTCGGAGAAATAATATTTTGTTGAGTCATCCCCGCACAGTTTATTAGATATCTAAAAAGCTTTTATAAAGCGAATTTAGATGTCAATAAACCACTGCGTCTATGAGTTATCATATACATTTTTTAAAAGTTAGGACTTTTGGGTCAGCCCTAACAGGGTGCTTTTCATTATACAATATGTAGTTTAAATTGTCATTAAATTAAGTCGGATAGGGTGATTCTTTTAAGTGTTGAGATTAACTTCTTAATTTTAAAAGTTATTGTTGTCATTGCTGCTGGAATGATGTTGAGCGTAATCTTATCTATCTGTGGCACCTTTGCTCTTAGAATAAGGAAACTGGAATTTTGTCAGTTCTCTATCTTGGAAGAGATATAAAAATCTTTTAAACTGATAGGTTTCTTAGTGAAAGACTGTGAAATTTTTGATATAATATGAAGAATCAACTGATAGATGCTTTTTTATTTATCTAGAAAAAAGAGATATTTTTTTAAAGACTTACAGGTGAGAACTAAGGAAATTTAAATACATATGTAATGTTTGATAGAAAATCACTCTATCCTCATCAATAGATAAACAGAAATAAATTAAATAAAAGGAGAAACAGATGCCTGGAAATTATTCAACACGTGAATACCGTGAAAAATTATACGATGATCTTCATGTTAGATCGAGAGATACAGCGATTTTGATGTGTGCAATTTTTATTGCCTCTATCGGACTAAATATGAATTCAACAGCTGTTATTATAGGAGCCATGTTAATTTCACCTCTCATGACACCGATTGTTGGACTAGGATTAGGTTTAGCTATTTTTGACACTCGTTTAGTCAAGCAAGCTCTAGGGGTTTTACTTACTCAAGTATTGGTCAGTTTACTTGTATCAACTCTATATTTCTGGATTACTCCCTTATCTTATGCAAGTAGCGAATTGATTTCACGAACTTCTCCAACGATTTGGGATGTCCTAATTGCTATTGCCGGTGGGATTGCTGGTGTGATCGGTTCAAGGAAAAAAGAAGCAAACAATATTGTGCCGGGAGTAGCCATTGCTACAGCTCTAATGCCGCCTATCTGCACTGCCGGCTATGGTTTAGCTAATGGAAATGTACGATTTTTATTTGGAGCTCTCTATCTTTTCTTGATTAACTGTGTCTTTATAATGCTAGCCAACATTGTTGGAGCAAAAATTTTAATGAGAAAATCTCCCTTAACTTCATTCAAAGAGCTAAGCATTAAAATGAAAATTGGGTTAATATCTTTGATTGTATTATTGGTTGTTCCAGCCGGTTATTCGGCAGTTACTCTGACTATAGAACAAGCGCGAAAAGAAGGTGTCAAACAGTTTGTAGGAAAAGAGTTTGCCAATCATACGGTTATCAATCAAGTCTACAAGTCAAGGGACAATGAATTGATCTTGACAATTGTTGGTGACCCAATTTCAGAAGAAGAATTAGAAATAATTCACCAAAAACAAGCCTCTTACGGTATTCAATCTGTTAAATTGAAAGTTAATCAAGTTCAGAATTCGACAAAATTAGATAGTGAAGCGGCCAAGGAATTTTATGAAATTATTAATAAATATATCGATCAAAAACTATCTGAAAAAGATTCACAAAAAGATCTTGTAAAAGAAAATGAAGCAGACAAGGGTTAAGGATATTCTATATCCTCAATCCTTGTCTTTTTAATTTGATTTTTTTAGAAACAGTAGTTGGGTCTTTTAGTATAGCTCGCCCAATAACTTTGAAGATTTCATCGCGTTCTAAGCCTAATTGGATATCATTACGATATAAAAGGGTAAGATATTTATGCTTTATCATAGTTGGTTTTATTTCTAATTTAAACGTTTCACACTTAATTACAACGTAAAAGATCATTCCAAAGTAGGTTTCGCTTTGATTAGGTAGGTGGAAGTTACTTTGAGAAGTTACTTAGGTAATAAGCTGTTTATAAAGAGTTGCCAAAGTACATAAAGAAAAGAAGAAAATCTGTAGATAATATAGACCTTATGATTGAAATAAATAAGGGTATAAGTGATTATGTTGAAATTGAATATTTACTTTAGAAACTGCTGAATAAAAGCATCCAGGAAATTAGATTTCCTAGATGCTTTTTATCTATGTAATTATTTACCTAATTTTTCTAAGTGTTTAGCTAGGCGTTCGTTAACGAAATCCCAGTTTACAACACGGAAGAATTCTTTAATGTAGTCTGGACGACGGTTTTGGTAATTTAGGTAGTATGCGTGCTCCCAAACGTCTAATCCAAGAATTGGAGTAAGACCTGTTAAGTATGGAGAGTCTTGGTTAGCTGTTGAAGTAACAACTAATTTACCTTCTTTATCTAAAGCAAGCCATGCCCAACCACTACCGAATCTTGTAGCAGCTGCAGCTGAGAAGCTCTTAACGAATTCTTCGTATCCACCAAGTTCAGCTTCAACTTTTTCTTTAACTAATCCAGCGAATTCAGAAGAATCTGCTTTAGTTAGTGATTGCCAGAATAGGCTGTGGTTGTGATGTCCACCACCATTGTTGATAACAGCTTGACGGATGTCAGCAGGTACGCTATCGATGTTTTTTAATAGACCACAGATGCAGTTAGCTTCGAATTCTGGGTGTTTTTCTAAAGCTGCGTTTAAGTTGTTAACGTAAGCAGCGTGGTGTTTGTCATGGTGAATTTCCATTGTTTTAGCGTCGATAACTGGTTCTAAGTAATCGAATCCATAAGGTAATTCAGGTAATTTAAATGTCATAGTAATTGTCCTCCCGGGATTTTTATAAATATATTATAATTATAAGAAAAATATTAAAAATAAACAACAAAAATGCTTACAAAAAATTTTTTTTATTGCATAGAAACTATTTTTCACCTTATCTAAATATAGGGATATTAGAATAAAAATTTTAAACAGGAAGAGAAATTACTTATATTAATACTATGAAAATATATGTTTTAATATAATAGTTGTGTCTGATGTTATATGTAATATTTTATATTAGATATTATTAAGAGTTTCAATTTTTAATGGCTATCTATGGACTATTTTTAAAAAATTTTATACAATAGTATTTGCATGAGAATTTTTAATCATGATAGTAAGTTTATAGTTATTAGACTTTAATTTTTAAATGTTTAATAGTATAATACAGTTGAAAATTTGTATAGATAAATAATTCGAAATTAATCGAAAGGAATTAGATAATGAGAATAGGAATTGATAAGATTGGTTTTGCAATGCCAAATTACTATTTAGATATTCGTGATTTAGCAACAGCTCGAGGAATTGAACCTGATAAATTCACAAAAGGTTTATTACAACTAGAAATGAGTATTCCTCCTGTGTCTCAAGATATAGTAACTCTTGGAGCACAAGCTGCATATGATATACTAGACAAAGATGATTTAGAAAAAATTGATATGATTATCGTAGGGACTGAGTCTGGAGTTGACCAAAGTAAGGCTTCTTCAGTATTTATTCATGGGCTATTAGATATTCAACCATTTGTACGTGCTATCGAAGTTAAAGAAGCATGTTACGGAGCAACTGCGGCATTAGATTTCGCTAAAAATCATGTTATGAATAATCCAGAGTCAAAAGTACTGGTTATCGCTAGTGATATTGCGAAATATGGTGTTAAATCTTCTGGAGAATCTACACAAGGTGCAGGAAGTTGCGCTATGTTAGTAAGTAGTAATCCAAGAATTTTAGAATTCAATAATGATAATGTTTGTTTAACTCGTGATGTTATGGACTTCTGGCGTCCGAACTATTCACAATATGCTTTTGTAGAAGGAAGATTTTCTACTGAACAATACCTTGATTGTTTAACAACGACTTGGGGTAGATTTGTTGAAAAATCTCAGAATAAACTTAGTGATTTCTCGGCAGTTTGTTTACACCTTCCATATCCCAAATTGGGATTAAAAGGTTTAACTCTATTATTGGAACAAGCTGAAGAAGAGAAGAAAGAAGAGTTACTTGCTCGTTTTAATGAATCTATTTTATACAGCCAACGTGTAGGTAATATTTATACTGGATCTTTATTCTTGGGACTATTATCATTACTTGAAAATAATACTACTTTAGAAGCTGGTAATAAAATTGCTTTATACAGTTATGGAAGTGGAGCTGTTGCGGAAATATTCAGCTTAACTCTAGTAGAAGGTTATAAAGATCAATTAAGAAATAATCGTTTTGACGATTTTGCTAAGAGAACTCGTATTTCAGTAGACGAATATGAAAAAATGTTCTTTAGAGATACTACAGTTGACGAAGAAGGAAACTTAGATATTTCTGATATTAAAGATGAAAGCAGATTTGTCTTAGAAAAAATAGAAAATCACAAGCGAGTATATAAAAAACAATTTTAATAGGGGAAATCATGGGAAAAATTTGGAGTGGCTTTTATAAAAAAAATATTAATGAACGCTTAGAGGTTATTGAACAAGCCGATATTTTAAGTGAAGAATATCTTTCAGTTTTAAAAAATAATGAAGTTCTAGACTTTGATACGGCTAATAATATGGCTGAGAATGTAATAGGAACTTTCTCGTTACCTTTTAGCGTTGTGCCAAATTTTGTCGTTGATAATAAAGAGTATGTGGTGCCATTCGTTACAGAAGAACCGTCGGTAGTTGCTGCTTGTAGTAATGCTGGAAAAATCGTTGCGAAGTCAGGTGGTTTCAAAACAGAAGTACTAGATAGGAAGATGGTAGGGCATGTAGCTTTATATAATATAGCTGATACTCATGAAGCGGTGGAACGTATTTTACAAAGTAAAGATTTGCTTTTAAAAACAGCGGATGAAGCTTATCCGTCTATCGTTGCTCGTGGTGGAGGTGCTCGTGATATCGAGGTTAAAGTTTTATCAGAAGATGGAACAGATTTCATAGTTGTTTACCTTATCGTTGATACTTTAGAGGCGATGGGAGCAAATATGTTAAATACTATGCTAGAAGCACTTAAAGTTTCCTTAGAAACACTAACTGAGGGTATAGCTTTAATGGCGATTTTATCGAATTATGCGACACGTTCACTAGTTACAGCGAAATGTGCTATTCCATTCAAAAATTTAGGAGAAAATGGAGAGTATCTTGCGAAAAGAATCGAACTGGCTAGTAAGTTTGCTAAAGCTGATGTTTATCGAGCAGCTACTCACAACAAAGGTGTCTTCAATGGTATTGATAGTGTTGTAATAGCGAGTGGAAATGACTGGCGAGCTATAGAAGCGGCATGTCAAAGCTATGCTACTAAAGATGGTAAGTACCAAGGGCTTTCTACTTGGCGTTGTGATGATGAAGTTAAGATGCTTGTAGGTGAAATCACTTTACCAATGCCGGTTGCTAGCGTAGGTGGATCTATAGGAATCAATCCAACTGTAAAAGTAGCACGAGGATTACTAAACAACCCTAACGCGAAAACATTGGCGAGTATACTTGTTTCTGTAGGATTAGCTCAGAATCTAGCAGCGCTAAAAGCGTTGGTAGGAGATGGAATTCAAAAAGGTCATATGAAATTACATGCAAAATCTTTGGCGATTTTAGCTGGTGCTACTAATGATAATATTGAATTAATCGTAGAAGAATTACGAAAAGAAAAACACATGAACTTAGCTAGTGCTAAGAAAATAGTAGAGAAATATAATAAATAAAATAAGAGAGATTAGGATTCCTAGTCTCTTTTATTTAATAATTTGATTAGGGTATATAATCTTTATAAATAAATCTAAAAAAGATTAATAAATTTAATCTTGGAAAGCTGTTTAGAAAAAATAGAGGAGTTTATTTATAGTAGATATATTAAAAAAATAAACCGAAATTACCTTTGTTATAAGATTTTTATCACCATATAGATATTGTGAGAATACTGTTTCTACTATCTTTTTACTCTGTAGCATTATAAATAGTTTAACTTTTTTAAATTTTGTGAGCAGTTTCATTGATTAATAATTTGAAATGATTTATCATATAAAGTATAGAAATTAACAAATTAATATCTATAAAAAATATTTAGAGAAAAGTATATTTGATTTCAATTTATAGAAAATTGATATGTAGTATACAGGGAGAGGCAAAATTATGTCATTAGAAAACAAATTTGAAGAAATCAAAGGATCAGTTAAAGAAGGTTTAGGAAAATTAACTGGAGATAACTCATTAGAAGCTGAAGGGTTAGCAGAACAAGTAGTTTCTAAAGTAAAAGAAGCTGCAGAAGGTGCTAAAGATGCAGTGGAAGGCGCTATCGATAGCGTTAAAGATAAATTAAAATAAGATGAATATTTATTGAATTCTTTTGTTAGGATATTAGTAAATTGAAGTGGCGAAGGAAGAGATTTAATATTTTTGTGTTATAGGTGATTGACGGAAGTAAAGAAAACTTGGTCAATCACCTATTTTTTTATAACAAATTTTAAAGGATAATAAAAAATTACTTTAATTATAATCGATTCTGAAAAATACTTATAAATTAAAACTCCTAAAACTGTTATATATATAAATTTATATATTGTTTACTATTTAAATATTAAAAAATTTTAGTTTAAAATACTAGTAAACTCTACCATAATAATTAATTATATTAAAATATATATTTATGATAAAAACTGTTTTAATAATAAATATATTGGTGTTTCAACATAAAATAAAAAACTTTTTTAAATTTTGTGAGCAGTTATATTGATTTAAAATTAAAAGTGATATATTATATCTATATAATAAATATTTGTTATTAGTATGCAAGTATTTAGAGAAAATAAGTAAGGAAAGGGGAAATAAATATGATTTGGTCAATTATAGTAGGTGGTTTCATAGGGTTTGTAGCTGGAGGAATTACAAAAAAAGGCGGAGCAATGGGTATTATTTCTAATGTTATCGCAGGGTTAGTAGGTTCATCAGTAGGACAATCATTATTTGGAGCTTGGGGGCCAACTCTAGGTGGAATGGCGTTAATTCCTTCTATCTTAGGTGCAGTAATTGTAGTAACTATAGTATCAAAATTCTTTGGGAAAAAATCTTAAAACATTTTTTCTATAAATGAATAATCAATTTTTGAAAGGAGGTTTAAAATGACTAAAGCAAAAAAAATAATTTCTATTATTGTTTGTCTATTAGCTTTAACAGTTATGGTTCCCATTATGATAGAGTATCATAATGTTAGCGGATTAGATCCACAATTTTTAGATTTACAATTATTTGATTGGAAACAATTTTCTTTTTTAGAATTTTATCTTTCTAGATATATTTTCTGGGGAGCATTAGTATTATCAACATTGATAATTCTTTCAATATTAGTAATAGCATTTTATCCTAAACAACATTTAGAAGTAAAACTATCTGATAAAGGTGGTAAATTATCACTGACAAATTCAGCTATTGAAGGATTTGTTAAAAATTTAGTGATTGAACAAGGATTAATTAATAATCCATCTGTAAAAATAAATAGTAGAAGAAATAAGTGCCTTATTAATGTAAAAGGGGAATCAGCTTCTTCAGAGAATATTATTCAGAAGAGTGATCAGATTCGAGATGGAATAAAAGATGGATTGGGTGAGTTTTTCGGTATAGATAAAGCTGTGAAACTTAAGATTTCTGTTTCTGATATTCAAAAAAAAGTAACTAAAAAGAGTACAAGTCGTGTAAAGTGAGGACATAAATTATGGAATGGCTAAAAAAACATCAATACACTGTTGTATCAGGATTATTGGGAGCATTTCTAGCTTGTTTAATTCTGTTCTTAGGATTTTTCAAAACTATTTTTGTTTTGATTTTCGCTACACTAGGAATTGTAACAGGATATTATATAAAGAATAAAATATAAAAATTTGTAATTAGGAGAAAAGATATATGTCTAATCCAAATGAAAATAATGTAGAAACAAAAGAATTAACTACAAGTAATAGTGAAGCTAGAGGAGAATTGACATTTGATAATGATGTAATTAAAAAAATTATCGGTCAAGCTTTAGAAAATGTTTCAGGATTGCTAGCAGTTGATGGAGGTTTTTTCTCAAATTTAACAGATAAATTAATTAATACTGATAATGTTACATCAGGTGTTAATATTGAAGTCGGTAAGGAACAAGTAGCTGTTGATTTAAATATCATAGTCGAGTATAAAAAAAGTGTTCCTGAAATCTTTGAGGAAATTAAACGAGTGATTACAACTGATATAAACAAAATGACTGGATTAGAAGTTGTAGAAGTTAATGTCAATGTAATCGATATTAAAACTAAAGAACAACATGAAGCAGATTCAGTAAGTTTACAAGATCGTGTGTCTAATGTTGTTGAATCAACAGGAGAATTTGCATCTGATACCTTTACATCAGCTAAAGCAGGTATAAGTGATGGATTTTCAACAGTTAAAGAGAAAGTCGGAGATGCAACTGAAGTAGTTGTAGATAAGGCTGTAGATGTAAAAGATGCAATGGTAAACAAAGCTGTAGATGTAAAAGATGCAGTAGTAGAAAAAGCATCAGATGTAAAAGAAGCAACTGCAGAAAAAGTAGAAGAAGCGAAAGAAGTAGCATCGGAAGCTAAGGAAGCAGTAGTAGAAAAAGCATCAGATGTAAAAGAAGCAACTGCAGAAAAAGTAGAAGAAGTGAAAGAAGTAGCATCGGAAGCTAAGGAAGCAGTAGTAGAAAAAGCATCAGATGTAAAAGAAGAAACAGCAGACAAAGTAGAAGAAGCAAAAGAAGTAGCATCGGAAGCTAAGGAAGCAGTAGTAGAAAAAGCATCAGATGTAAAAGAAGCAACAGCAGACAAAGTAGAAGAAGCAAAAGAAGTAGCATCGGAAGCTAAGGAAGCAGTAGTAGAAAAAGCAGAAGATGTAAAAGAAACAACAGCAGACAAGGCAGAAGAAGCAAAAGAAGCAACTGCAGACAAAGCAGAAGAAGCAAAAGAAGTAGCATCTGACAAAGCAAATGAAGGGTTCGCGGGAAAACTATTTTCAAAAGTGAAAGAGGCTGCAGAGGATGCTAAAGATGCCGTAGAAGATGCTTATGACGGCGTAAAAAACATGGTAAAAAAAGATAAATAAAGAATAATATTTAGGAGGCACTATTATGTCATTAGAAAACAAATTTGATCAATTAAAAGGTTCAGTAAAAGAAGGATTAGGAAAATTAACAGGTAACGAAAAATTACAAGCTGAAGGATTCGCAGAAAAAGTAGTTTCAAAAGTAAAAGAAGCAGCAGAAGATGCATTTGACGGTGTAAAAAATGTAGCTAGTGTAGTAGCGGATAAAGCGGCAGATGTAAAAGATGCAGTAGTAGAAAAAGCAGCAGAATTAAAAGATGGAGCAGCAGATAAAGCAGCAGACGTAAAAGATGCTGTAGAAGATAAAGTAGAAGAAGCAAAAGAAGTAGCGGAAGACGTTAAAGACGCAGCAGCAGACAAAGCAGCAGACGTAAAAGATGCTGTAGAAGATAAAGTAGAAGACGCAAAAGAAGTAGCGGAAGACGTTAAAGACGCAGCAGCAGACAAAGCAGAAGATGTAAAAGATGCTGTAGAAGATAAAGTAGAAGACGCAAAAGAAGTAGCGGAAGACGTGAAAGATGAAGCAGCAGACAAAGCAGCAGACGTAAAAGATGCTGTAGAAGATAAAGTAGAAGACGCAAAAGAAGTAGCGGAAGACGTGAAAGATGAAGCAGCAGACAAAGCAGAAGATGTAAAAGAAGCTGCAGCAGATAAAGTAGAAGACGCAAAAGAAGTAGCGGAAGACGTGAAAGACGGAACAGAAGACAAAGTGGAAGATGCAAAAGAAGTAGCAGAAGATGTTAAAGATGAAGCAGCAGACAAAGCAGAAGATGTAAAAGAAGCTGCAGAAGATGTAAAAGATGAAGCAGAAGACAAAGTGGAAGATGCAAAAGAAGTAGCAGAAGATGTTAAAGATGAAGCAGCAGACAAAGCAGAAGATGTAAAAGATGCTGTAGAAGAGAAAGCAGAAGATGCTAAAGAAGCTGTTGAAGAAGAAGGATTCGCTGGAAAACTATTTTCTAAAGTAAAAGAAGTGGCAGAAGATGTAAAAGAAGCTGCAGAAGATGCTATTGACGATGTAAAGAAAATGGTTAAATAATAAGACTATTATTTATCAAATCCTTTTATTAGAAAACTAGCAAATCTCAGTAATATTAAATAGGAATCTATGTAGGTAACTGACAAAAGGAGAACTTAAGTCGGTTACCTATTTTTATATTATTTCAATAAAGAGGTTCTTTGGATATCGATTTTAATTTAACGTAAAAAAACATCGCCATGTGAAATGACGATGTCTTTTGTTTTTTTAATATAATTCGAATTTTTCTACGTAATACACTGTTCTATTTTCTCCGCTTTCGTAGTTTTTATTGTTTAAGCGAAGTGTCATCATACCTACTGGTTTTCTAGTAGCGATATTTTCGTATGGAATAAGTACTCTGTCTCCTTTAACTTCCCATTTTTTCACCGGCATGAAGATTGCATCAGCAGCACCTCCGTATCCAATATCACTTTTAGTTAAGAATATTTGATCTTTAGCGAGATATACAACTTTATTTTTATGATTCATCAATTTTTCTAAGTTTTGTTTGCTAAAATCAGTAACTCTATTATTTAATTGAACAAATTCAATTTCTTTATCATTTTGTAATCTTTGTAGTATGTCTTGTTTATGGAATGTTTGTGCATTGTATGTATTTAGTAAGTCTAATACTTTAGTTAAGTTTATTTGTTTTACTACGTTATTGCTACCGTCGTTACTAGCGATAAATCGCACCACATTGGCGGTGCTGCTACCTTTTAGATTTAACATTCCGTATGCCATAGGTTGTAAAATCTCTCTGGCTTTGGCTAGGTTGTGTTTTCCATTTTGAGTAATTTGTTGGCTTGTAGTATTTTTTCTAGTAGGAGTTGCTACCTGAGTTGTAGGTTTGTTATTAATAATATTGGTACCAACGTTAGTATCTGTCTGTTTAATATGTTCATCTTCTTTTTGTGGCTTAGTTAAAGAAGTTGGTGTTTCTTTGCTAGTAGTTACTTCACTAGTTATGTTATTGTTGTTACTATCAATTTCTTGTGCAACCTTATCTGTACAACCAGTTATAAGTCCTATTCCTAAAATAAATATACCTGTTGTTTTTAGAAGTTTGTTCATATTATCCACCTTCTTTTGTATAACTTCTTTATATTTATATTATACATCCTAAAATTACAAAAAACAACCTATTGTTACAAATATATTACATTTATATTACAAAAATATTTATTGGATGTTACAATAGTGTAATTTTTATGATCGGCTCAGTTTTATTACATTATTTGATGAAGTCTATTTTTTATAGTAAAATATACTAGTAAACTAAATTTAGGAGAAAAAAACATGAATAGAGTTGCTATTGTAAGTGCGAAAAGAACTGCTATAGGAAGTTTTGGAGGAAGTTTAAAAGATGTTTCTGCAACGAAAATCGGTGGAGATCTTGTAAAACAAGCATTAGAAAGTGTAAATCTTGATCCAAATCTTGTTGATGAAATTATATTCGGTAATGTATTGCAGACTGGTCTTGGGCAGAATGTAGCAAGACAAATTGCGGTTAATGCAGGTATTCCAAAAGAGAAAAGCGCCTTTGTTGTGAATAAAGTTTGCGGATCAGGATTAAAGAGCGTTGTTCTTGGAGTTCAATCTATTATGGTAGGAGACAATGATATCGTAGTTTGTGGTGGAGTAGAGAATATGAGTGCGGCACCACATTATACGAAAAATGCTCGTTTTGGTCAAAAACTAGGTAGCTTTGAATTAGAAGATACTATAATTAATGACGGTCTGATAGATGCTTTTGAGAATTATCATATGGGTATTACTGCAGAAAATATTGCTGAACAATTCAATATTACTAGAGAAGAACAGGATAGTTTTGCTTTAGCTAGTCAACAAAAAGCTAGTTCAGCTATAGAAAATAATAAGTTTGTTAATGAAATTACCCCTATCACAATTAAAACTCGTCGAGAAGAAATTATTTTCGATACAGACGAATACGTTCGCCCTGAAACAACCCTTGAATCACTATCAAAACTACGACCAGCATTTAAAAAAGATGGTACAGTAACTGCTGGTAATGCTTCTGGTATCAATGATGGGGCTGCATGCGTTATTTTAATGTCTGAAGATAAAGCAAACGAATTAGGTCTAGATATATTAGCTTACGTAGATGGCTATACTACAGTTGGTTTAGATAATAAAGTTATGGGGCTTGGACCAATTCATGCAACTCAAAAAGTGTTATCAAAACTAAATCTAGATATTAAAGACATAGATTTATTCGAAATGAACGAAGCCTTTGCTTCACAATCTATTGCTGTTACACGTGAACTTGGCTTAGAT
>ERZ1699257.242-NODE-243-length-15178-cov-8.240582_pt1 | contig 15178 bp, 9 predicted proteins | sample MGYA00581521_ERZ1699257 | MGnify/ENA primary metagenome ERZ1699257 (study PRJEB42319, sample SAMD00040330) | human oral metagenome | material: saliva | host: Homo sapiens | study: EMG produced TPA metagenomics assembly of PRJDB4115 data set (Metgenomic analysis of... | reverse complement strand
GCTTCTCTAAGCTATATCCTTGTTTTCTAAGTTCATAGATCTGAACTTTATCATCATAAGTTAATTTCATAATAAAAACACCCCAAAAGTTAGATTTTTTCTGTCTAACTTTTGGGGTGCAGTTCATGAATACCTAATATGATGCGTTTTTTTTTTTAGGAGTTTTACGATTTCTTTTCCAACTATTGCTTAGTCTATAAAGAGTTAGAAAAATGAATCTCATTTGATAAAGTATTAAGATGATTAACCAAATCCATGATTGATAGATGGTTTCGGCAAATAAACTTCTTGGTAATCCCTGGAATGTAGAAATTAGACACGATGATATCGTAATCTGTCTGATTTAAAATCTCAGGACTTGTTTCTAATTCATCCCAAATATCGAAGGTAAAACGGTTATTACAGTAATAGGAAAGCATATCAACAAAGGTAAGGGAGATAGCATGGTCAAAGTTATTGATAATCAAAACCTTGATAGGTGGTCGATTTTCTAACAACTGAGTAGAGAGGTTTTCAGTATGGGTTAAGATGGTATACATCAAGTGTTCCAACTGTTCAGGATGGTCATGCTGTCCAATTGCTTGTCGATATTGAGCCAGTTCTTGACGCGCACTTTCCATAAAGTCTGGGAAGTAAACTTCAAATTTTTTAATCGTCAATACTTTTTGTTCAAATAAGATTGGGGTAGAAAAGATTTCCTGTCTTTCAAAGAAAGCAGTGTTGTGTAAATGCCAAATCAGCTCATCGTGGTTGGTAAAGGTAATCTTATATTGTTTTGATAGGCGTTCTAATATTTGACTAAGTAATTGGTAAGAGTATCTTGCTTCACTGTTTTCTTCTAAAGAGTTGAAGAATTCTTGAGGATCTAGGAAAAGGTTATTATGAAGAAAAGAAATAAAGATTTGCGCAATGATATCCGGAGTCAATTTCAGTCCCAATTTTTCAGAGAAATGGACAAGTATCTCCTCAAAATTTGGAATATTCATCAAAAGAGGATAGTATTTATCGCTAAAATGATTTGGTAAGTCGATAAAATGACCATGTTTGATGCGGTAAATACTGATAGCTATCATCAATTTGTACATTCTATAAATTGAAAATCGCATTGGATAATTCGTGATTTTATAGAAGAAATCAGCAAACTCTGTTAAATCTTCTTCAGGAAGGTCAGGAAAAGGCCAGTCTAGGAAATAATAGCGCTCAGAGAAGTACTGAGCAAAAAAGTAACGAATATCAATCTCGTTTCCTTTGATAGATGCTGGTGTAAAAGCTAGTTCAATTTGAAATTGCTTTGATAGGATTTGTGTAATTCGATTTCCTAGTCTATATAGATTGGCATTACTTGTGTGAAGGTTTTCAACTGTTCGATAAATAGGTAATCCTTCATTGAAAAACATATATTCTAGTAATTGGAAGGATTGTGAATGAGTAAGGAAATGCTGATAAACATCTTCTACACTGGATTTAAAATCGAGATCAATCATAATACCGTTGACAGAGGATTGGATATCGATATCCGGAAAGGATGAGCGCAACTCATTTAGATCATTTTTTAAGATGCGTTCGGTACAGTCTAAGGTATGGGCTAATTCATGTAGACGAAGCCATTTCCGTTTGTGAATGAGTATTTCCATTAGTCGCAATTGCCGTTGTTCTTTTGTAGATAATAGGGATCTCATAGGGGTCTATCCTCCTAAGCTCATTATATCATAGTCTATAATAAAAATACTAACATTAATATTGTTAAGATGAAGAATAATCCGATTTGATCTTAAAATAATATTTATGAATCTAATATAAGTAAGACTGAAAGAGTTTTTTATAGTGATTTTCAAAGCGAAAGAATAAAGAACTAGCTAAGCAATAATGCACGTTAAGAAATAGTAGGAAGGCAATTAAATGTTAATGGAATATTTGTATTGATTTTGCGATTAAATTTTCACCTCTATATTATTTTTCTGTACCATTTGTACCAAAATATGAGAATCATTTTTTTGTCAGTAAATTCACTTTGATTAGAACAATTTAAATGAATCTTGAGGGAAAAAATACTATATATTAATTTGTAAAACTATATTGAATTATATATAAAATAGATGTAAATTGTATAGTATAAAATTATATTGAGGTAAAGAATATGAAACAGGCACAGAGAAAATCATTTGATTGGTATAAAATGCAACAACGTTTCTCTATTCGCAAGTATCACTTTGGTGCAGCTAGTGTACTGCTCGGGACAGCCTTAGTCTTGGGAACTGCTGTCAATACGCAAGCAGTACAAGCAGAGGAACACAATCCTGAGGCAACTAACAGTGTTTCTGTTGATAAGATAGCAGAAACTACTAAACCAGCAGAAGTTTCTACAGCTAAGAAAGAAACTACCTACGCAGCTCCAACTGTTGTTAATCCAGTAGAGGTGACTCCAGCTAAATCTGAAGCTGTTAAGGCAACTGTAGAAAAGGTTGAAGAACCTAAAGTGGAAAAAGAGGAAGTTTCTCATCAAAGTGCAGTTAATAAATCAAAATTGTTAACGGCTCTTTCGCGTGCTAAAAAACTTGAGAGTAAGTTATATACAGAAGCAAGTGCTGCTAAGTTGCGAGCAAGTATCCAAGCTGGTCAAGGTTTGCTTGGGAAAGCAGATGCATCTGAAGCTGAAATATCAGCAGCGGAGTCATCTATTCAATCAGCTGTCATTGGACTGGAACTCCGCGCTAACTCTGATAAAGGAACTGTATCAGAAACTTCTGTAGCGAAGAAAGCTGATGCAGATGAAGCAGAAGAAGAAACTAAGCAAGCTCCTACAACTAATCGTTCAGCTCTTGATAGTGTTGTTTTGCCAGCTAGCACAGCTGCCAAAGTAGAAACAACTTCAGCTCCAGCATCTACTAATGAAATCTTGAAACCAGGTTTAAGCCTTTCTGATGCTCGCCAAAATCCAGCTATCCGTAAGGAAGACTTGGAGAAGGGGCATAGTGGTTTTAGAGCGGCTAGCAATCCAGCCAACCCGATTGTCTCAGGTTCTGGGAATACAGTTGCATTTACAGATATCAGTCAATCTGGTCGTAGTTACAGTTTTCGTGGCTACGGGAACGCACGTGGTGGTAATTCAATTCATTACGATGTGACGACAGTACGTCAAGGTAATAGATTGAATTTCACAATTCAATATTCTGGTCCAGGTGAATTTGTTAATAATAACTTTATCTTGGATAAAGGGGATGGATTTGGAAATCCTTCCAATGCAACTGTTATCACTCCAAGATTAAGAGAGCAATCAAAACCTATTAGCCAGGGTGCCAACTTCGTATCTCACTCAGGATATACTATGACCTCTGCTACTGAAACAAGTATGCAACAGACAATCAGATTCAGTTTGCCAATCAACAATCCAAATGGTGATTTGTCTGTCCGTTTGAAACCTGTTACTTTTAACGTGGATCAAGGTGGTGGCGGTGCCGCTACTAGCAATGATCCATACAGTAACTCTAACTATTATTATAGAGCAAACCCACTATACTTGGATGCCAATCCAAATGGTGGTTCTAGTAACAAGGTTGTTACAGAAGACATTGACTTCCAAACAGTCTACCTTCCAACTAGTAAATTGCCAGAAGGCCAAACTAGATTAGTCAGAGAAGGTGAAAAAGGACAACGTCAAATTACCTATAAAGTCCATCGATTTGGTAACGAAACAATTTTAGGATTGCCAATTAGTAATAGTGTCACTAAAGAAGCTAAGCCACGTATTCTGCAAATTGGTGTTGCTAAAGAGCTAATCGATACAGTAAAACCACGTGTTGATCAAAATAAAGTCGGTGATACAAATAATCTTACTTTCTATCTTGATAACGATGGCAACGGGGTTTATACAGAAGATGTAGATGAACTTGTTCAAAAAATTGCTATTAAAGATGGAGCCAAAGGTGAAAAAGGAGACCAAGGTGAACGCGGTTTAACTGGAGCTAAAGGTGAAAAAGGAGATCAAGGCGAACGCGGTTTAACTGGAGCTAAAGGTGAAAAAGGAGACCAAGGTGAACGCGGTTTAACTGGAGCTAAAGGTGAAAAAGGAGACCAAGGCGAACGTGGACTCACTGGAGCTAAAGGTGAAAAAGGAGACCAAGGCGAACGCGGTCTAACTGGAGCTAAAGGTGAAAAAGGGGACCAAGGCGAGCGCGGTTTAACTGGAGCTAAAGGTGAAAAAGGAGACCGAGGTGAACGTGGACTCACTGGAGCTAAAGGTGAAAAAGGAGACCAAGGTCAGGCAGGTCGTGACGGTGTAACTCCAACCGTAACCGTTAAAGATAATAAAGATGACGGCACTCATACTATCACGATTAACGACGGTAGAGGTAATGTTACAAGTACTGTTGTAAGAGATGGTTTCGATGGAGCAAGTCCATTAGTTGCGACTCAACGAAATGACGCAGATAAAACAACGACCGTTATATTCTATTATGACCAAAATGATAACAACGAATTTGATGCAGGCGATACAAAACTAAAAGAAGTTGTAATTGCGGATGGAGCCAAAGGTGAAAAAGGTGATAAGGGTGCAACTCCTAAAGTGACAACTGCTCGTGGAGAAGATGGTCATAGTACTGACATTACATTTACAGTTTCTGGAGAAGAGCCTGTAACAGTTAACATTAAAGATGGTAAAGATGGACGTACACCAACTATTGACTTAAATGCATTGGTGGAAGCAGTTAGAAGAGGTGTTGGATCAACTTCTAATTCACAACCTTCTGGAACATCAAGAAGTGCAAGAAATAGAAGAGCATTACCAGATGAAGATAGAAGTGCAACTGAGTCATCAGAAACAGTACAACCATCAACTACAGGTTTAACAGGTTCACAACCAGCAACTGCAGGTTCAACAGCATCACAACCACCATCAACTCAACCTAAACCATCAGGTGAATATGCGGGAACCGAAATAAAAGCATATTATGATAATAATCATAATGGTGTATTTGATGAAGGTGATGAGTTGATATCAAGTACTGTTATTCCTCCTGCTCCAAAAGGAGAGAATGGTAATGATGGTAAAGATGCTATAAGAGGAGCTGAATTATTAAGTGGAATTATAGCTCCAAGGCCAGAAGATGGTAAAGATGGTGATACATACATTGATGCTACAACAGGAGATGTGTATAAAAAGAGAGATGGAGCTTGGGGGAAAATCGGTAATATTAGAGGGCCTCAAGGAGAACAAGGTCAAAAAGGTGACAAAGGTGAAAATGGTAAGGACGGTAGAGCTCCGAAAATTAAAGTAGAAGATATAACAAAATCTGCCGAATCGGCAGGTGTATCAAGTCGTTCAGGAATTCAAATTACTGTTTATGATGATAAAAACAATAATGATGTGTTTGATGAAGGAGATACTATATTAAATACAAAAGATGTTTACAATGGGACTGATGGAAAAAACGGTGCAGATGGACAAACACCAAAAGTCAAAGCAGAACGAGATGAAGCGAAGAAACAAACTACATTAACCTTCTACATTGACAAAGATGGCGACGGAAACTACACAGAAGGAACAGACACACTTGTTCAAACAACAGTAGTTAAAGATGGACAAGATGGAGCAAAAGGTGCGGATGGAGCATCTGGTCGTGACGGTAAAGAAGTATTAAACGGAAAAGTAGATCCAAAAGCTACAGACGGCAAAGATGGAGATAGCTTCGTTAATACTGAAACAGGCGATGTCTTCGTTAAGAAGAACAATGCATGGGAACCAGCAGGCAACATCAAAGGTCCAAAAGGTGAAGACGGACAAACTCCAGAAGTAACAGTTACACCTGGTAAAGATGGAAACAGTTCTGATATTACATTCACTGTACCAGGGAAAAATCCAGTGACAGTAAATGTTAAAAATGGAGAAAATGGTCTAAATGGGAAAACTCCAAAAGTTGACTTATTACGTGTTGAAGGACAAAATGGAAATCCATCTCACACAATCGTAACATTCTACACAGATGAAAATGGAGACGGCAAATATACTCCAGGAACTGATGAACTTCTAGGGTCAGAAATGATCAAAGATGGAGCATCTGGTCGTGATGGTAAAGAAGTATTAAACGGAAAAGTAGATCCAAAAGCTACAGACGGCAAAGATGGAGATAGCTTCGTTAATACTGAAACAGGCGATGTCTTCGTTAAGAAGAACAATGCATGGGAACCAGCAGGCAACATCAAAGGACCTAAAGGTGATAAAGGTGAAGATGGTAAAACTCCAGAAATCACTACAAAACCAGGTGCAGATGGCAAGAGCACAGATGTAACAATTACTGTTCCAGGGAAAGATCCAGTAACTGTTAATATTAAAGACGGTAAAGATGGTAAAGATGGAAAATCTTTAGTTGCTAAAAAAGAAGGTAACGAGACTAAGATTTATGTAGAAGATCCAGCAAATCCAGGACAACCATTAGATCCTACAAAACCACTTGCAACAGTTCTTGATGGACTTAAAGGTGAAAAAGGCGACAAAGGTGAAAACGGAGCAGACGGTAAATCACCAGTTGTAAATGTAACGGACAATGGAGATGGAACACACTCTATTACTGTTAGAAACCCTGATGGTTCTGAATCAACAACTAAAGTTAAAGATGGTAAAGACGGTAAAACTGCAACTATCACAACTACAGAAAACCCAGATGGAAGCCACACAATCACTGTAACAAATCCAGATGGAACAACTAAAGAAACAGTTGTTAAAAACGGTAAAGACGGTAAGACTCCAAAAGTTGAAGTAACGGATAACGGAGATGGAACTCATACTGTTAAAGTTACGGATGGAGACGGTAATGTTACCAACGCTATCATCAAAGATGGTAAAGACGGTAAAGCTGCAACAGCAACTACAACAGAAAATCCAGATGGAAGCCACACAGTAACAATCACTAACCCAGACGGAACTAAGAATGAGTTTGTTGTGAAAAATGGACGTGACGGTGTTGACGGACGTACTCCAACCGCATCTGTTCGTGACAATGGAGACGGAAGTCATACGATCGTTATTACAAATCCAGAAGGTGTGACAACTGAAACCACAGTTCGTGATGGTAAATCACCAAAAGTTACTATTACTGACGAACAAAATGGAACTCATAAGATTTCAGTTCTAAATGGTGATGGAACTACTACTGAAACAATCATTAAAGATGGTAAATCACCAGTAGCGACTGTTACTGACAACCATGATGGTACTTACACAATTCATGTAGAAAACGGTAATGGTACTGTTTCTGAAACAACAGTTCGTGACGGTAAATCACCAACTGCTAAGGTTGTGGATAACGGAGATGGTACTCACACTATCACAGTTGTGAACTCAGACGGTACAACTACAACAACTATAGTTCGTGATGGTAAATCACCAAAACTTGAAGTGATTGATAACAACAACGGTTCGCACACTATTAAGGTGACAGGTGCTGATGGTAAAGAAACGACAACTACAATCTTTGATGGTAAATCACCAAAAGCGAACATCGTTGATAACGGAGACGGAACTCACACATTGACAATTGTTGATTCTGATGGCCGTGAATACAAATCTATTATCAAAGATGGTAAAGACGGTAAAGATGGCGTTTCACCAACTGTAACTGTTAAAAATAATAACGATGGAACTCACGTTGTTACAATCATTAATCCAGATGGAAGTAAGACAGAAATGGTGATTAAAGACGGTAAAGATGGTAAATCACCAAAAGTTTCTGTTGAAGATAATGGAAATGGTAGTCATACAATCACAATCATCAATTCTGACGGAACTGTGACAAAAACAGTTGTTAAAGACGGAAAAGATGGTAAATGTGGTTGCAAAGATAAACCAGTAACACCATCAAATGACAAACCAGTTCCACCAGTTAATGAATTACCGGAATATACAGGAGGGGTAACACCACTTGATCCTCCGGTTTATGAAAAACCAGAATTAGAACTTCCAGAAATTCCAACGCCACCAGTGCACGAAGTACCAGAATTTAACGGTGGAGTACCAGGAATGCCAGAAGTGAATGAACTTCCTGAAGCAGAAGTTCCAGGAATGCCAACACCACCAGTCCATGAAATTCCAGAGTTTAATGGTGGTGTGCCAGGTATGCCTGAAGTCAATGAACTTCCTAATCCAGAAGTTCCAGGAATGCCAACACCTCCAGTTCATGAAATTCCAGAATTTAATGGCGGAGTACCTGGTATGCCAGAAGTCAATGACAAACCAACTTCAAACATTTCTGAAGTTCCAACACAACCAAATCCAAATGTACCAGTTCAACCGGTAACACCATTAACTTCTAACCCAGTAGCACCAACTACAGGTAAAGAAAATCATGGTGACAAATTACCTGAAACTGGAAGCCAATCTGATTATATCTCTGTTCTTCTAGGTAGCGGTATTCTATTGAGCCTATATGTAGGTCGAAGAAAAGAAGATTAATCAGCAACAAGCAGTCATTAGTTTCTCGAAAGAAGATGATAAGTGATAGATCTCGAATGAAAGAATATTCTTAGAATGGTTTTCCTATGATGGAAAAGACTGCTAAAAACCTTGAGTGGTAACGCTCAAGGTTTTTTTGGATGGCTGATGTTTGTCGGAAAATTTTGATTGAGTCTAAAAATGCCACCTTATGAGGTGGCTATAATTGATTTAGACTTCTTAAAATTCTCTATTTTTTACTGAATTGCTACGACCAAGTCTTCTGCTTGTTTTTCAAGTGAGTTTAGGACTGTTTCTTCGAGAACCAATTTTCCGTCTGCCCAGGCAGAGTCATTAACACGTGCAGCAGTGAAATTACCAACGACTTGTGTACGGATAAATGGCAAAAGGTCCTTGTAGATAGCGAAAAGTTGATCGTGACCTGCATTGGCTACAGATGATACTGTGACAAATTTGTCTTGAAGGGCAGAAGCACCGCGTGTATCAGACAAGTCAAGGGCACGAGATAGCCAGTCAAGCAAGTTCTTCACTGTTCCAGGGATAGAGAAGTTGTAGACTGGAGAGAAGATCCAGATAGCATCCGCAGCGAGAACTGCTTCACGAGCAGCAGCTACAGCTGGGTGAGTTGGAACTTCCAAATCTTGGCTGAAGAGAGGAAAGGCTGAATAATCAAGGTAGCTAACTTCTGCTTTACCAGCAAGTGCTTTCTCAGCTTCGAGCGCCATTTGGTGGTTGAAAGAGCCTTGACGTAGTGATCCGATGATAAATAATACTTTTTTAGACATGATGTGTCTCCTTTTTCTTAAATTTCCGAGAACTCTCTCGTTGTTATAAAATATATTACAACAAAACAAAAGGACTTGCAAGAAATTTGCTCAGAGTTTATTTGAAAATTATAAAATTGATGAAACTCTAGTCACTTGAGACTGGAAAGTAAGAATTGTATCACTTTCAAAATCGGTTTTGTTTGAAGGGAGAAATAGAATTGGTTACTTATACTCAATGAAAATCAAAGAGCAAACTAGGAAGCTAGCCGCAGGTTGCTAAAAGCACAGCTTTGAGGTTGTAGATAAAGCTGACGTTGTTTGAATTTGATTTTCGAAGAGTACTCCTATGTTCTCTTGTAATATGATGACATAAGTGCTAAAATAAACAAGAAAACGCGCAATAGAAACTACAGACCAGTTTTTCCGGTATCATTTCATAAACAATTAAACGAAAATAATGGCATTGAAGAATGCTTCTAAAAGGAGTGGAGATCATGTAAGGCATAGGTTAACAAGTGACGGACAAAAGAAATAATAATACACTTGTTAAGGAGAAAAGATGTTAATAAGAAATTATCGGAAAAATATTGGTCTGATGGCCGGAGTTGAGTTTTTTGCATTTTTAGGGATTACCAGTTTTTGGATTCTCTTTCTCAGTCAAAACGGCATGTCTCTTTGGCAGATTGGACTTCTGGAAAGTATCTTTCATACGACCAGTCTTATCTGTGAAATTCCATCTGGAATGTTAGCTGACCGCTATTCCTATAAGACCAACCTTTATTTAAGTCGTATAGCAGGGATTGTGTCTTCTATTTTTATGTTGGCTGGGCAGGGAAATTTTTGGATTTATGCCTTAGCGATGGCGGTAAGTGCCTTGTCTTATAATTTTGATTCAGGCACAAGCGCAGCAATGGTCTATGACTCGGCTGTAGAGGCTGGACTAAAGGAGCGTTACTTATCTATTTCAAGTTTTATGTCAGGAGTAGCAGAAGGAACTCGGTCTTTGGGGACAGTGTTGGCGGGATTTTTTGTCCATGGTCAATTGCATCTGACCTACTATGTCATGATTGCCGCTTCTATTATAGTTCTTTTCCTGATTTGGATGCTGAAAGAGCCCACTGTCAAGCTAGAAAAATCTGATAGTGTGACCATGAAACAGATTATTTGGACCGTTAAGGAAGAGTTGGAGCGAAATCCCATGCTCTTCAACTGGATGATTTTATCTCAGATTGTCGGAACACTCATGTGCATGTTTTATTTTTACTATCAAAATCAGTTACCAGATTTAAGTAGTTGGCAAATTTCAGCAGTTATGCTACTTGGTAGTCTCTTGAATATCCTTGCAGTCTATCTAGCGAGTAGGATTGGAAAGAACTATGCCGCCTTGAAGCTTTTCCCTGTCCTCGTCCTGCTGACTGGAGTTACCTATATGTTGTCCTATTTTGGAACACCTCTAATCTATATTTTGATTTATTTGATTAGCAATGCTCTATATGCTCTTTTTCAGCCGATTTTTGACAATGATTTGCAAGAGCGGCTCCCAAGTGAAGTAAGGGCAACCATGCTGAGTGTCTACTCTATGATGTTTAGCTTGAGTATGATTGTGTTCTTTCCACTGACAGGCTGGTTGATTGACCATTTAGGCTTTGTAGTAACATTTCTTTATCTAGGCTTCTTTTTAGTTTTGATTAGCCTTCTACTGGCTATATTTTTAGGAAAAATGGCTAAAAGAATGGATGATAAAGTGATTCCATAGATCAAAAAAAATTACGAAAACTTGAGTGTCAAGCTCAGGTTTTTTAATAGGTTGATTTTGGAGCTGTCATTACTTTTCTTGCTCGGTTTTAACTAAGAAAAATCTATTTTGCTTGAAGGGAGAAATAAAATGTGATTGTTCTTGCATTCACTTGTAATAAAGCCCAATAGATGGTAAAATAGACGAGTGAAAAAAAGACAAAATAAAGCAAAAAATAATCTACTGTGGCAGTATGGTCTAGGGATGACGATTTTGTTTGTGGTTATCAGTGCTTCATTTCTGTACCTGGTTTCTCTTGGCATGAGACCCTATCAAACAGCTAAAAGTGAAGGAGAAAAATTAGCTCAGCAGTATGCAGGATTAGAGCAGACTGATCAGGTTGACTTATACAATGGCTTGGAATCTTATTATAGTGTTCTTGGTCGTAATAAACAGCAAGAATCGCTTGCTGTCCTGATTGGAAAAGATGACCATAAGATTTACGTTTATCAGCTAAATCAGGGTATTTCACAAGAAAAAGCAGAAGCTCTTTCTAAGGAAAGAGGAGCTGGTGAGATTGACAAGATTACCTTTGGCCGTTATCAAGACAAGCCAATCTGGGAAGTCAAGTCAGGCTCTGATTTTTATCTAGTAGATTTTGAAACAGGAGCATTGGTCAATAAGGAGGGCCTATGAAACTATCCAACCGTGTTTTAGAAATGGAAGAAAGTGTGACCTTGGCTGCTGGAGCCCGTGCCAAAGCACTGAAGGCTGAGGGAAGGGATATCCTATCTCTAACCTTGGGTGAGCCAGATTTCACTACTCCAAAAAATATTCAAGATGCCGCCATTGCATCGATTCAAGATGGGCGTGCTTCTTTTTATACAGTAACCTCAGGTCTGCCAGAGCTCAAAGCGGCGGTCAATGCCTATTTTGAGCGCTTTTACGGCTATTCTGTAGCGCCGAATCAAGTGACAGTCGCTGCTGGAGCTAAATATTCTCTCTATACCTTCTTTATGGCTGTGGTCAATCCAGGTGATGAAGTTATCATCCCAACACCCTACTGGGTCAGCTATGGAGACCAGGTCAAGATGGCAGAGGGTATTCCAGTTTTTGTTCCTGCTAAAGAGGACAATGACTTTAAGGTAACTGTAGAGCAGTTAGAAGCAGCTCGAACAGACAAGACCAAGGTTTTGGTGCTGAATTCACCATCCAATCCGACAGGTATGATTTATACCCGTGAGGAACTTTTGGCAATCGGAAACTGGGCTGTAGAAAAGGATATTCTCATCCTAGCAGATGATATCTATGGGCGCTTGGTCTATAATGGTCATGAGTTTACACCCATTTCTAGCCTATCGGAAGCGATTCGCAAGCAAACAGTGGTCATCAATGGTGTGTCTAAAACCTATGCTATGACAGGTTGGCGGATTGGCTATGCCGTCGGAGAAGCAGACATTATCGCTGCCATGTCCAAGATTGCAGGTCAAACAACCTCCAACCCTTCAGCAGTAGCCCAGTATGCAGCAGTTGAGGCTCTATCAGGTGAGCAAGATACTGTAGAAAGCATGCGTCAGGCTTTTGAGGAGCGTCTCAATACCATTTATCCGCTATTATGTGAGGTTCCTGGTTTTGAAGTCGTTAAGTCACAAGGAGCCTTCTATCTCTTTCCAAATGTCAAAAAGGCCATGGAGATGAAAGGCTATACGGATGTGACAGAATTTACAACCGCTATCCTAGAAGAAGCTGAAGTGGCCTTGGTAACAGGAGCAGGATTCGGAGCACCAGAAAATGTGCGCCTCAGCTATGCGACAGACTTAGACACGCTTAAAGAAGCAGTCGAACGCCTGAAAGCATTTATGGGTAGTGAGAATGATTGATCATTTTGAAATTAAGGTAAAGGATTTACAAATTTCAGAAGGATTTTATAGGAGTTTTCTTGCTCCTTTGGGCTATAAATTAGCTTTTAAGACTACTTCTCTAATCAGTTTTCTTGCCCCAAATAGCCCTCATCCTGGTGGTGATTTTTGGCTGGCTCAGGGTAAGCAAAATCCTATTCACTTTGCTTTTTTGGCAGAAAATAAGGAAGAGGTTCAAGCTTGTTATGAGGCTGGCTTAGAGGCAGGTGGGATAGACAATGGGGCTCCTAGTTATCGCAGTGAGCATCCGATTTACTACGCTGCTTTTATGATTGACCCAGATGGGAATAATATAGAAGTGGTTTGCCATAAAGAATAAAAAGAAAAGGAAAAATAATGACAAAACGTGTAACGATTATTGATGTAAAAGACTATGTTGGTCAGGAAGTGACGATTGGCGCTTGGATTGCCAACAAATCAGGAAAAGGGAAAATCGCCTTCTTGCAATTGCGTGACGGAACAGCCTTCTTCCAAGGTGTGGCCTTTAAACCAAACTTTGTAGAAAAATTTGGTGAAGAAGTGGGGCTTGAGAAGTTTGATGTTATCAAACGCTTGAGCCAAGAAACTTCTGTTTATGTGACAGGTATTGTCAAAGAAGACGAACGTTCTAAGTTTGGCTATGAGTTGGATATTACAGACATCGAAGTGATTGGTGAATCTCAAGATTACCCAATTACTCCCAAAGAACACGGTACTGACTTCTTGATGGACAACCGTCACTTGTGGCTTCGTTCTCGTAAGCAAGTAGCTGTGATGCAAATCCGTAACGCAATCATCTATGCAACTTATGAGTTCTTTGACAAGAACGGCTTCATGAAATTTGATAGCCCAATTTTGTCAGGGAATGCGGCTGAAGATTCAACTGAACTCTTTGAAACGGACTACTTCGGAACTCCAGCCTACTTGAGCCAATCAGGTCAGCTTTACCTAGAAGCAGGTGCTATGGCTCTTGGTCGTGTCTTTGACTTTGGTCCAGTATTCCGTGCTGAAAAATCAAAAACGCGCCGTCACTTGACTGAGTTTTGGATGATGGACGCAGAGTACTCATACTTGACACACGATGAGTCACTTGACTTGCAAGAAGCTTATGTTAAAGCTCTTCTTCAAGGTGTTCTTGACCGTGCGTCTCAAGCCTTGGAAACCTTAGAACGTGATACAGAACTCTTGAAACGCTATATTACAGAGCCATTCAAACGTATCACTTACGATCAAGCCATTGACCTCTTGCAAGAGCATGAAAATGATGAAGACGCTGACTACGAACATCTTGAGCATGGAGATGACTTTGGTTCACCACATGAAACTTGGATTTCGAACCACTTTGGTGTGCCAACATTTGTCATGAACTATCCAGCAGCCATCAAGGCCTTCTACATGAAGCCAGTTCCTGGAAATCCAGAGCGCGTGCTTTGTGCAGACTTGCTTGCTCCAGAAGGTTATGGAGAAATCATTGGTGGTTCTATGCGTGAGGAAGACTACGATGCCCTTGTCGCTAAGATGGATGAACTTGGCATGGATCGTACAGAATATGAATTCTACCTTGACCTTCGTAAATACGGTACAGTTCCACACGGAGGATTTGGTATCGGTATCGAACGTATGGTAACCTTCGCAGCAGGAACAAAGCACATCCGTGAAGCTATTCCATTCCCACGTATGTTGCACCGTATTAAACCATAAGAATAGGAAAACGCCCATGTGGCGTTTTTCGAATTCCAGAGTTTTTACTTGCGTAAAAAATTATTTTCTAGTATAATAGTTTATTGTGAGCGAACCTCACTTACCCCTTGCAAAGTCTTGGGGTCATTAGACCAAAAGGAGGAACATATCAATGGCTAAATACGAAATTCTTTATATCATTCGTCCAAACATTGAAGAAGAAGCTAAAAACGCTTTGGTAGCACGTTTTGACTCTATTTTGACTGACAACGGTGCAACTGTTGTTGAATCAAAATCTTGGGAAAAACGTCGTCTTGCATACGAAATCAAAGATTTCCGTGAAGGACTTTACCACATCGTTAATGTTGAAGCAAACGACGATGCAGCTCTTAAAGAGTTTGACCGTCTTTCAAAAATCAACGCTGACATTCTTCGTCACATGATCGTCAAAACTGACGCGTAAGAAGGTAAACTATGATTAACAATGTTGTACTTGTAGGGCGTATGACACGTGACGCTGAGTTGCGTTATACCCCATCAAATGTAGCAGTTGCGACTTTTACTCTTGCAGTAAACCGTACATTTAAGAGTCAAAATGGCGAACGTGAGGCTGATTTTATCAATGTCGTTATGTGGCGCCAACAGGCTGAAA
>ERZ1699257.234-NODE-235-length-15678-cov-2.710308_pt1 | contig 15678 bp, 10 predicted proteins | sample MGYA00581521_ERZ1699257 | MGnify/ENA primary metagenome ERZ1699257 (study PRJEB42319, sample SAMD00040330) | human oral metagenome | material: saliva | host: Homo sapiens | study: EMG produced TPA metagenomics assembly of PRJDB4115 data set (Metgenomic analysis of... | reverse complement strand
TTGTAAAAGAAATCAACAGCATTAAAGTGGCTATCCTTGGATTTGCGTATGGATTGAATGGAATCGAAGCTACTCTCACCGACGAAGAATACAACAATCATCTATACGATTTAAATATGCAAAAAGTGAAGCAGCTCATCCAGCGTGCTGAAGAAATCGCCGACTTTACGATTGTATTGCCACAAATGGGAGAAGAATATCATCTCCATCCAACACAAGGGCAAATCGATACGTATCACCAAATGATCGAATGGGGTGCCGATGTCGTTTTTGGCGGACATCCACACGTCATTGAACCAACCGAAACGATTACAAAAGACGGTGAAAAGAAATTCATCATCTACTCGATGGGAAATCTCCTTTCGAACCAACGCGTCGAAACGTTGGAAAACATCTGGACAGAGCGTGGCGTGATTATGGATATCACCATCGAAAAAGAAAACGGCAAGACGACCCTCACAAGTGTTAAGGCTCATCCAACATGGGTTTCACGTACTGAAATCGACCGCAGCTTTATGGGAGGACCAGCTTACGACTATCAAGTCTTTCTCGCAGAAAACTATATACCAGGCGGACCTCTAGAACATACCGTAGACAAAGAAACACTCGAGCGAATTCAATCCGCTTATACAGAAGTCAACGAACTATTAAATATTAAATTCTAAGTACGCAAAAGGCGCCTCCTACTCGACAGGAAGCGCCTTTTACTATTTTAAATTAACCAACACGTTCTGAAACGTATTTAATAATTTTATTTGGAGTATCGATTTCTTCGTATGTCACTTCTGTTGGAGCCACTTCGATACCGAACACTTCTAAGCGAACAAGTAGTTCAACGAATGCTAATGAATCCATTAACCCTTCTTCTTTTAAGTTGATGTCTTTATCTTCGTATACTACTTCATCTTCGCAAATTTCTTCTAAAATTTCTAAAATTCTTTCTTCCATGGAAATCCCTCCTATTACATTGAAATTAATTTACTTATCCATAATAATGGTTTTCCTGAAAAAATCAAGAATCCAAACACCACTAAATGCATTGTGATAAACCAGCTTGTGATTTTATACCATGTCTTATTCTTGTTTTTCTTATAAAATTTCGATTTTTTCTGATACCACTCAAACGAGGCCATCAGCACTCCGTGATACACACCGTAGATAATGTACTCTGGTGTTACCCCATGCCAAAATCCCATGAAGGTCATGTTGATCATATAGGCAACCATCGCCGTCGTCAGTCTCTTCTTGAACACTTTCTTACGCATGAAACGCATGACAATTCGCGAGAACACAAAGTCACGTAGCCATGTCGACAGCGTAATATGCCATCTGTTCCAGAAGTCTTTAATGTCGATACTGATAAATGGGAAATTGAAGTTCATCGGTGTTTCAACACCAAGAATGTTACTTGCCCCTACTGCCATTAAACTGTATCCTGCAAAGTCAAAAAATAAGTACAATGTATATAGGTACATGTATTTTAATGAATAAACAAATGTCCCATGGTTTGTTAAACCTACTAAGTAGTGGTAACTTAATGTTGAGAATACTATTTTATATAGTAATCCCAATATTAGTCTGTAGACTCCTTCTCCAGCTAATTCTAAGTACTCTGTCCTCGGCATTCTTTCTTTTATTTCGCCCATAAACCTTCTACTTCTGTCTATCGGTCCTGCGCTAACTGTTGGGAAGAATAGTAGGAATTGTACATATTCTACAGCACTGATTTTTTCTTTTATTAAACCATCTGATATTTCTATCATAATTTGTATTGTCTTAAATGACATATATGATATTCCTATAAAGGCTAATAGGTGTAAATGTGTAGTTGCGAATACTTTGTTTATTACTAGTGGTAATATTGATAGTATTACTAATATTTTTAAGTGTTTTTTACTTTCTGTTTTTTGGGCTATTAGTACTAATATGTATTCAAATAGAATAAATCCTACTAGGTAAGATAACATTGTGATACTTTTACCATATATTACTACGGCAAATATTACTGATAATGCCAATATATAATATTCTATTTTTTTACCTAGATAGTTTATTATAAAGCCTATGATTAGTGCTATAGCTAAGAATAAGAAAAATTCATTTCCGTCAAAGTAGTTCATTCTATACTAACTCCTTTAACTTTTTCTTATCTATTTTACCGTTATTGTTTAGTGGCATTTCTTCTAAGAATACTATTTTTTTCGGTATCATATATTCTGGCACTAATTTTTTTAGTTCTTGTTTTATTTGTTTTGTTACTTCGAAGCGTTTTTCTATTTTTTCGTTATATACTACAAATGATGTCAATGCTTTTACTTTTCCATCTTCATAGCTTGGCACTGTCGCTGCTTGACGTATTTTTTTATTTTTTAGTAGATTGTTATCTATGTCTTCGAGTTCTATTCTGTGCCCATGTAGTTTTACTTGGAAGTCTATGCGTCCTTCACAAAATAGCATACCGTCTTTGAAGTACCCCAAGTCTCCTGTTAGGTAACTTCTTTCTTCTTTTCCATCTACCTCTCCTATACCAAATTTTTCATTTGTTATAGCGTCATTTTTAAAGTATCCTTTTGCGACTGTGTTTCCTGTGATTACTATTTCACCTTTATTTTCTTCATCTGGATTTGCTAGGTGTACTTTTGTACCCCATTTTATTTCTCCTACCGGTAGGTTCTCATAGTATTTTTTATTCACTTCTTTTGTTATTTCTACCCATGTGACCATTACTGTTGATTCTGTTGGTCCATATGTATTTATTACCTGTGCATCTTCAAAGTTTTTATGAATTTTTTCTACTGTTGTGCTGAATAGTTTTTCTCCACAAAAGACGAATTGTTTCACCTTCGGCATTAGACTTTGATTGAAGTTTTTATCTATGAAACACATTTCTATAAATGATGGTGTTGAGATCCATATTGTTGCATTTGATTTATTCAGTTCTTCAAACATTACTTTGAAATTCTCTTGGTGTTTTTTATCTATTTGTACTAAAGAGGCTCCTAGATAAATACTCGGCCATAATGACATTACCGATAGATCAAATGAGAACGGTGGATGTCCTAAAAACACTAATTCTTCTTTTTCATCATAGTATCCTGTGTACCAGTGTAAGAAGTTATTTAGGTTGTTGTATGTAATACATACTCCTTTTGGTTTTCCTGTACTTCCTGATGTGAAAATTATATAGAATATATCTTCATCTTTTACGTAGTTTTCTTTTGAAATAGCGTTTTGAGTACTTGAGATTATTTCTTTAGCTGATTTAACATCTAGCATTTCTCTAGATAGTTCTATTTCTTCTGTGACTAGTACTACTTTTGAGTCTGTTGTTTCTACTATTTCTTCTACTCTTTCTTTCGGTGTATTTATATCTACTGGGCAGAATGCTCTTCCTGATTTTACACACGCTAAAAAGTACACTAACATAAATGGATGTTTATGTCCGTACACTACTATAGGATTTTTGTCTTCACCTAGTTTTTCTTCAAAATAAGACGCAAGTCTATCTGAATACTCTATTAAATTTTTATATGTTAAGTTTTCATTCTGATATATATTATTAATATATACTTCTTTAGAACTATTTTTAAACTGTTCTAGTTTTTCAAAAAAAGTTAATTTCATATTTATTTTATCCTTGCCTCTATATCTATTCTTTATCGACTTTTAATTTTACATCACTATATATCAAAAAGTCGACATTATACTCCTTATATTATTATAATATAAAACTTAAAAAATGTGATTAAAAAATAGAAAAAATTATAAAAAAAATTGATTTATTGCTTTTTATTTTCAAAACAACAAATCAATTTTCATAAGATTTTTCTAAAATCGGATTATTTCAGGTCATTAAGTAACTTTTCTTTTAAATCTTTTGGTTTGAGCTCTACCTTCTCTTTATAACTAAGTCGTGTATCACTATTACTTGCAAAGTTAAATAAAGTTCCCTTCTCAGCAGAATATTGATTTTCAACCTCATAGTTAGATAAATCGAAATCAAATACAAAGATTTTTTCTATAAGTATCATTATATTTTCAAGATTTTTATTAACTAATTTTTCAAGTTCAGGACTTGTAAATGCTTTATGACTATCTGCCCCATGAATTTTCTTAGCTTTTGTAGTTCTAATATACATAATTTCGGGAGCTTTTTCATAAAATTCATCATCTAATATTAAATCACTATTTGCTAAACCTCTTAATCTATAGGTCTTTAAATCTTTACCTAACTTGGCTATTTCTCTATAAAATATCCCTAATATATCTTCTGAATTTCTGTCAAACATCAGTTCACATGCCAATGCATAAGTTAAAATCTGAGAAATAAACCCTAATTCTAAACTATCTAAAGAAAAATCACTTTGACTACTCTTATAATCAATTATTGAAATATTCTTTCCATTAACGTCTACTCTGTCAATTACCCCTGTGAATTTAATAGGTGGTATATTGTATTTTTGTTTCAGTTCTTTTTTATTAACTTCCCCAGTTTTGACATTTTCACATGTAATAACATTGTCTACTATTTCCAGAGTAAATGGTCTTTCTAAGAACGTTGGCATAAACTTCGTTAAAGCAAAGTATTTTATTTCTATTGCTATAGCTACTTCAAGTCTCATAATCATATTATTTAAAATATATTTATGAGTATTTAACAATTCTATTAACTTCAATGTTTCTAATATATCTTTATTATTACTAGAATAAATAACCTCATTCAAGATCTCTTTAATATTAAATCTCTTTGTAATATCTTCATCTTTTAGCACGTCTATATCAAACTTGCTTCCGCAATCAGCTATAAAATTAGTAATTTTTTCTTCTGACATTACTGCGTGGAAAAATTTTCCAGTAACAAGATTATCGATATCAATATCTCTTTCCTCTGCTATTCCAAGTACTCGTTTAACAAAGAATTGATATGGATTCCTTTCGAAATCAGAAATTTTAGAGATACTAAACTTAGAAAAACTTTCTTTCTTAATTTCTAAAAATTCATCTATATATTCTGAACTAAGTTGAAACTTATAATCTCTGATTATTTTAGATAAATAATTTTTAATACTAGTATCATTAGTGAAAAATACTCGGTCATTTAATTCATCAAGAATTTCGTAATTCTCATAACTTTCATGTTCTGAAGTAAGGTGATACTGCTCTAAAAACTTAATCATAAGTTCTACTAAAACCTCAACTTCTTTTGTCTTACTATCTTTCACTTCCATAAATCTACGGTAAATTTTTGCAAATAGATAATTAAATTCCTTAGTTGAAACTATCTCTGAAATATTTTCTAAATAGTAATTATAGTCAGCAATAGAAAATTCTAAGATTTTTGAAGTTTTCTTTTCTTCTAATTCTGGGAATAATGATCTCACTGTATTTAAGTACGGAGATGCAAAATTCTCTTTAAAACTTTTATCAAGTAAACTATAACTTATATATGTTTTTTCTTGTGCCCTTGTCATAGCAATATAGGCTACAAACTCTTCATCAATAAGTGCCGCTTCTTTTGTCGGGGATAAAAAGATATCATCGTTAATTAATCTTTCTTTATCTTTATCGTCTACTAATCCTGAACTTTTAGATACTGGCAATGCATCTTTGTTGAATCCCATAACAAAGACAACTTTTTTATTTTCAACTTTTGCTAAATCCATAGTAGACATAATAATAGAATTATTTATTTCTGGTATTGAACGATACTTAATAGATGTTAATCCAGAATTAAATAGAGTTACGAATTTTTTATATTCAAACTTTTCACTACCAAAATTCTCATTAATATCATTAATATATTCAAGAATTTTTTTATAAACTTGCCTATCTATACTATCAATTTTAAGCTCCTCAATATTATCATACTCACCATCTTCTTTATCAAGATACATTTTAATTTTACAATGATCAAAAACATCTACTAATTTTTTTATATATCTCTTAGCTTGAAGATTATTCTTAGCTGAGACTTCTGAAACCTTATTAATAAGTTCTAATAAAACTTGTCTACAAATTTCAAGCTGTTCAGAGTTAAACTTCCCTGTCTTTTCAATAAAGTAATCTTTTAATATATCTCTATGAGTATTTACAAGTTTCTCATTTAGTATATTTTCAAGATCGTCTATTGAAATTGTCCTAACTTTTTCTAATAAATCGCTGTATCCATATTTTCTTCCAAGATTTTTTACTAAATCACTAGTTGCAAATTTATCCTTTATTACTGTTTCATCTAACTCTGCAATATCTTTTTCTAGTTGTTTTTCATCAATATTTGAATCTCCTAGTAAAACATATGCAATAACCTTTTGGCGATATATGTTCTCAAAATTCGTTAATCTAGTTTTTAACAGATTTAATAATCTAGTTTTAAAACTACCTTCATCAAAATATAATGTTTCTTGTATAAACTTAACTAAACGATGATTGCTAGTTTCAATATTTTTATCTAAATGAACATCTAAATTATAGTCTTTAAATATATTCAAATAATTTTCATATGTATTATCACGATAAAGAATTGCTATCTCATTTTGGTTAATATTGTTATGATTTAGTTTCACAATCTCACGAGCGATTTGTTTAACTTCTAACTCCTTATTTTTGGCACAGATAATTTCAATACTATCATCAGTCTCATACTGTGCTGTGAAGTTTTTATAGTATTTATCAGCAAGAATATCATTAGAAACCCCATTAAAACGTCCTTTATGAGTTTCTAATTCTTCATATTCCTCTACTTTATTATCTTTTATTTTAAATTTCAACGTATTTATTTCTTCTTTTTTTACAAAGGCTACTACAGAAAAATTCACATCATTATTATTTTTCACTATTTCATTCATACTAGCAACAATCTCATGAGATTTTCTAAAAATATCAAGCTTATATTTTTCTTTACTATACAAATCAGATAGATAAAAGTCATTATATTTCATCTTTTCTAGTTCATAACCTTGAAGTAGTTGTGATAAATCAAAATTAAAATATCTATTTGCATCACTTATGACACTTATTATTAACTTTTTAGACTTTTGGGCAAGTTTCTCGATGTAATAATACTCCTGTGATGTAAAGTTATAGTAAGCATCCACATAAAAAATATAATCACTTAAATCAGTGTATTCCATGTACAAAAGTAATTCATTTATATAATCTACTTTATCAAAAGAACCCTGTTCTTTTAATAACCTCGAATATTCAACATATATTTCTAAAATAGATTCCAATTTTTCTCTGTGACTACTATCTAGATTAGTGTTTTTCTCTAAATACTCTTCTAATACATTAATACTTACGTTATACTCTTTTAATTCATTTATAATTTCTTCAACAACTTCTATGAAATTAACATCTTGTATAATTCTTTTAACTAAAAAGTTCTCATTACTTTCTAAATTTTTTGCAGCTTTATAGAAATAAAATGGTTTAATATTATCTCCTAGTCTACTAAGATTATCCATTCCCAATTGTTTCGATAATCTTCTAGTTAGACTTGAGAAGTTCATAACATCTATATCAAATGTACCACCAAATTTTTCACAAAGTATTTTTTCAAAATTAAAACTGTTCTGTTCTGGAGTTAATACGATTATTTTATGGTTATCTCTATTTAACTCGATATCATTTAATATGTAGTTCGTTTTCCCTACACCACTTGGACCAATTAATAATTCTAAGTTCATGTTTTCTCCTTTCTTTTTATATTACTTTATATTCCAGTCATTTTAATCTTCGCATAATTATCTTTAGAATAGACTTCTACCTTCGGTCTAATTCTTTCTTTTAGCTCACTAACATGTGAAATAATACCAATATTTCTTCCGTATGATTGTAATTCTATTAGCGTTGTTAGCGCAATATCTAGTGTTTCTGTATCTAATGATCCAAATCCTTCATCGATAAAGATAGTTTCAAGCGATATTCCACCACTTTCATTTTGAATAACTTCCGCTAACCCTAAAGCGAGAGCTAAAGAAGCTAAGAATAATTCTCCTCCGGAAAGAGAACTAATAATACGAGTACTATTTAAATAAATATCATGTATTTCAATCTCTAAACCTTGAAGACCTCCACCTTTCGATTTTTCATCACGTCTAATAAATCTATATCTATCATTTGTCATCTGTAGTAATCTTTTAGTTCCCGCAACTAGAATCAAGTCTAGATAATATCCTTGAACATAAGTTTCCAACGATTTTCTGTTTTCAGTTTTTCCGCTGACAACATCACTAAATGCTATAATTTCTCTTATCTCTTTAGATGATTCTAATAGTTCAATATACTCACTATGAATTTTTTTATATAATTTTTTATTATTTTCTAATCTTGTATTAAGAATTACAACTTTTTCTATAAAATCATTAACTTGAAATTCAATATTTTGTAGTTTTCGTTGTCCTTCTTCTAAATCTGGTTGTTCTATCTCTTCTAACTCTTCTACGAGTTTTTCTATATTGTTTACTATAATTTTCTTGGCATCTTCAAATTTATTAATTTGAGATTCAAATTCTTCTAATTTAACCAATTCTGCTATGTCTTCTTCTGCCATTTCTAAAGTTATGTAATACTTATTAAGTTTAGAATCGCTGAAACTCTCTATAATATTTTCTATTCTTTTACTAACTTCCAGTAAATTCGTCTTATTATTTTTCTGTTCTGTCTCTAGTTTGGTTTTTCTTATCAATAATTCATTACTATTATTTTGCTGAACGTTACATCTATTATCAAAGTCTTCAACCTGAGATTGTATTTTCTCATAATAATCAGCAAACTCATCTAGCTCAATTTTCACATTTTTTTCAAACTGTTCTATTTTATTTTTCGCTTCTAGATGTTTTTGTTTAATTTCATCTTCATTTTTAAATAACTCTGAAAGTTCCTCTATTTCTTGATTTAGGCCCTTAATTTTATCCTCAGATATTTTGATTGCTTTACTAATATCCGTTAGTTTAAGATTATCTGTCTTTAATTCGTCTTCTAATTGTGATAGTTCTTCCTTTGATTTAAAGTTAATTGTATCCTCTAAATTTTTCAAAAGAGCACTTATTCTTTCTATTTCTTCTTCATCTTTTTTTATAAGAGTTTCTAGTTGAATTGTATCTTTATTAACTTTTTGAAGTGATTTTTCTATACTTTCATCTACTGCCTCTAAAGAGGGAATTTCTGGTAAGTGTTCAATCTTTTGTTTACATAAAGGACATTCATCACCTTCATGCAATTTCAATAGAAAACCATTTAAAACTTCTTGCTCTTTATTCTTATTTAATAATATAACTTCTTGCTCAAGCTTCTTCTTCTCTACTTCGAGTTCTTCTAATTGTTTTTTATCAAGAGTAAGTTTCAAACTCTTATCATTTACTTCAGAAAATTTATTATTATATTCTTCGAGTTTTTCTACATCTTGCTCTTTCTTTAAAATTTCTAATTTTAACTTACCAATACTGCTCTCTAGTATATTTTTCTCCTCAATATCCTCTAAGTGGCCTTCTTTTGAAACTTTCAACCTAGAATCTAACTCTTTATATGTTTCTTTTTTCAAAGCAAGCTCTTCTAATGTTTCACTATAGATTTCAATGTTGGCTTTTGCAGAATTTAATTCATTAAAGTTATTATAGAAAAACTTATAATCAACAGTTTCCTTTCTAAGTTCTTCTATATTATCTTTTTGTGCATTTAATTCTAATTGTAATTTCTTATTATTTTCTAAGTCTAATTTATATTTGTCTGTATCAATTAATAAATTTTTCTCAATTTTTCTTAATTGTAATTGTTTATTTAATAAAGTACTGTACTCTATAATCTTATCTTTATTCTTTTGCAGCTCTTTTAACTTCTCTACTTCTAATCTTAGACTTTTATAATAGTCTTCTTTTTCACTTAGATTAGCTAGTTCTAACTTGTTATTTTTAAGTTGGATAAATTTATCATTGAGCTTACTTAATTCTATAAATTTCTCTTTTTCTTTAGAAAAACTACGTTCTAATTTTAATAATTCTTTTTTTTCATTTTTTATTGTTTCTTCTTGTGAGTGAATAATACTTAGTATTTCTTCAAAATTTTCATCTTTTAAATATTCAAACTTTATAAGTTCTTCCTCAATATCAAACTGCTCAAATCTAGTAATCAATTCTTTTTCTTTCTGTTTATGTGAACTATCTAATTTTTTAGCTTGTTCTTGTAATTGTTCCACGAATTTTTGATAGAAGTAAGTATTAAATAAAGATCTCAAAGTTTCTTTTTTTTCACTTGATTTTGATAATAAGAACTCTTTAAATTTTCCTTGAGGTAAGATAATTATTTGACAAAATTGCTTATCATCTAAACCTATTAACTCTTCTACTTTTTCTTTTACCTCTTGTTCTTTTGTGGCGATTACTTCTAACTTTTCATCATTATATTGCATTAAAGCAACTTTCCCCGATGTTAGATTTTTATTACCAGCTTTCAAATAAGCCAGAGTTCTCTCAATTCTATATTTTTTACCACTCAATTCAAAATCAAAGTTAACCTGTGTTTTATCCTTATCCAAGGCTGTCTTCGTTCTTAGTGAGGCTATATCTTTACCACCAGTTGTCTTATTGTACAATGCATAAGTAATAGCATCAAATAATGTTGACTTCCCTGAACCAGTTTTCCCTGTTATTAGAAATATAGGTTCATTTATTATTTTATCCCATTCTATTATTTCATTCTTATATGGACCAAATTCTTTTAATTCTAATCTAATTGGTTTCATCTTGATTCACCTTATCTATAATATTTACTAGTACTTGTTTTTGACCTTCAGTTAATTCATTACCAGTTTGTTCATTATAGAATCCCTCTATTAACTGAAAAGGACTCTTAGTTAGCATCTCTCTATCTAATTTCACTTCATTATCGATACTAGTATTTCTTTTTTGCTTTAGTATCAGAGTATTAGGATAATATTCTTTAATTCTAGGTAACGGATCAGTAATTCCCTCTAAACCACTCAGTTCCATACTAAAATAATCATTTTTACAATCATAACTTTGTTGAAATTCTTTCGTTAAAACTTCTTCATAAGATGTACTAATATTGTGTAACTTTCTTTTTTGTTTTAATGGAATAAACTCTTCACTATAACTTTCTTTTGTTACTTCTACAAGCCTCATTCCTTTAGTTTGGGAAGCTTCAGAGAATGAGTACGCCATTGGACTTCCACTATATTTCAAACGTTCTTCATTTATTGCATTCGGATTATGAAGATGACCTAGAGCAACATAATCAAACTTATCAAAGACTTCCACAGCCACATTTTCAACAGTTCCTACAGATATTTCTCTTTCAGAATCTGTTTCTAATCCACCAGAAACAAAAGTATGAGCTACTAAAATATTAGTCTTATTCGTATCTAAATTTTTATAAATTTCATCTATTACTCTTTTAGTTGCTGCATTATGGGTTGTTAATGTAGTATTTTCAAAATATTCTCTCGCTTCAAAGGGTTCAAAATATGGTAATAAATATATATCAGCATCTTCATAAGAAAGTTTATCAAAAGCTTGTTCTAATCTTGTATGAAGATAAAACTTATGTTTGCTAAACCAAGCTTCACCAATCGCTAGTCTTTCTCTACTGTCATGATTTCCACTAATGGCAAAAATTGGTATGTTACATTCTATATTAATTTTAACTAAAAGTTCTTGTAGAAGTGTAGTCGCTTCTTTACTAGGAACACTTCTATCATATAAATCCCCTGCAATAATTAAAAAATCAGGATTAATATTCTTAATCTCAGTTATTAAATTCTCAAACACAAACTCCTGATCTACTAATAAATCTAATCCTTGTAATTTTCTTCCAATATGCCAATCAGCAGTATGTAAAAATTTAACCATATTATCACCTTTTCCTATAAATTATCTCTATTATATTATATATTAAAAACACTTAAAATAGTAGTAAATATTAAATCTCCCTAGAACCAATTACTACTGATAAAAATTATAATAACGTATCATGTTTTAAAGCCCATATAAAAAATAACGAGAAGTAAACCAACTTCTCGTTATAATCATTATCTATTTCCCAAATAATCTTTGGATATCATTCCATGTTACTGCTAACATCAACGCAACCATTAATAATCCAAACGCTACAGTTAAGTAATATTGAGCTTTTTTATTAATTGGTTTTTTAAAGATTGCTTCGTAAATTACGAATATGATACGTCCACCATCAAAAACTGGAATAGGAATTAGGTTCATAAGACCTAAGTTAACACTTAAAATTCCTGTCCATTTTAATGTTGTAATTAAACCACTTTGTGCAGCTGCAGAAGACATTTCATAAATCGCTACAGGTCCACCTAGTTGGTTTAAACTAAATCCTCCATTAAACAATGAAGCAAACAGATTAATAATTCCCATGAAAATCGCAGTTCCATAATATAGAGTTTGTTCAAAACCACTCTTAATTGAACCAGCTAAGTTTTTCTCATACGCTTGGTTTATTCCAAGTTTATAAGTTTTAACTTCTTTACCTTTTTCCACAGTTGTTTCTTCTTTTGGTGTAACTTTAATTTCTTGTTGTGAACCATCACGTGAAACTTTTAATGTAAGCTCAGAACCATTAGAACTTACTATCTCATTAGTCATTTCTTTCCATGTTGTAACACTCTTACCATTTACCTGCTCAACTACATCACCTTGTTTTAATCCTGATGAGTAAGCCGGATAGTTAGAAGCTAGTTCACCTAAACGCGTAGTATTAGATGGTACTCCACTATAAATTGAAATACCTAAGAAAATTGCTAGCGCTAATATAAAGTTCATTAATGGTCCTGCAAATAATGTCCAGAATTTTTTCCCCCATGAGTGTGAAGAAAACATTCTTTCTACTGGAGCAATTTGCTCTTCCATTCCACCAAATGCAACACATGCATCTTTTCTTACTTCATAACGTTCTATTTTATCACCAACAAAACCTTCTACGAATAATTTTTCTGTTAGATCAAATTCATTTAATTCTAATGGAAGTAAATCCATATCATTACTTTTATCTAAAACTATTTTTTCGACCTTATCATTTTCATCTAGTTTTAAATTAATTTTCATTCCTTTTTTTAGGTCATATACCGACATATCATTATTAAAATCAAAAACGTTATCCGGCATTTTTACATATCCACCAACAGGAAGAAGTCTAATCGTAAAGTTAGTCTCCCCTATTTTTTTGTGAAATATCTTAGGTCCCATTCCTATTGCAAACTCTTGGCACAATATTCCTGATTTTTTAGCAACTATAAAATGACCGAATTCGTGAATAGTTACTACTACAAAAAATATTAATATAAATGCTATAATACCTTGCATCTAATACCCCTCTCTATATTTGAAAATAAACGTAGTAATATTATTAAACATGGTGCTGATAGAATAACAGAATCGAATCTGTCAAAAATACCACCATGCCCTGGTAATAAATTACTACTATCTTTTACTTGATATTCTCTTTTGTATGCTGATTCAATTAAATCACCAAATTGACCAACGGCACTAACTACCAATGTAATAGCAATCGCAACTAATAGGCTAGAAAATATATTAGTTGTATAGAAGAACAATAACGCTATTACTATTGATGATAGACTACCTATTACTGAACCTTCAATTGATTTGTTAGGACTTATTTTCGGTGAAAGTTTATTTTTCCCAAACTTCATTCCACCAAAATAGGCAAAACTATCAGTAAACCAAATTGTAAGTAATAAATAAGCTACATGCGATAAGCTCAAGTTTCTTATCATAAACAAACAATAAAATCCTATAAAAATATAGGCAGTTAAAAATATAATTGAACCTATTTCAACAAATTTAATCTTATGTCCAGTACTAACAATTGTTCCTAACATAGCAATCATAGCCAAATATACTATAGCATATTGTGATAAACTTGCGATTTGCTCATGTAGAAATAACAGTGCTCCTGCTAATGACGATGAACCTAAAACTACGATGTTAGTCTCTTTAAAAGTCATTCTAACTATTTCATACATAGCCATCACACCAAGTGCAAAAGTTGTAAATTTGAAATAATCTCCACCTAAAAATAGTAATGGTAGGAAAACAATTAATGCCACTATGGCTGTTATTACCCTAGTCTTCATTTAAACCTCCAAACCTTCTATCTCTACTTTGATATTCTAATAATGCCTTGTAAAATTCTTCTTCAGTAAAGTCCGGCCATGCCACTTTAGTAAACAAGAATTCACTATAAGCAATTTGCCAAAGTAAAAAGTTTGAAATTCTTTGTTCTCCTGATGTTCTAATTAATAAATCAGGATCTGGTGTATTTGCAGTAAAAAGATTTCTACTTAATGTTTCTTCTGTAATATCTTCTATACTATATTTGTCAGATTTTACATCACTAGCAATTGTTTTTACAGCACTAATTATTTCGTCTTTTGAACCATAGTTTAATGCAAAAATTAATTTTAATCCTGTATTATTTTTTGTTTGCTCGATAGCGTCATTAACAGCTTTTCTAGTATTTTCTGGTAATTTTTCAATTACACCTATAACTTCTACTTTTACATTATTTTCCATTAATTCAGGCATAAAGCTACTGAACATTTTTTCAGGTAAATCCATTAAATAGCTAACTTCTTCCTTAGGTCTTGCCCAGTTTTCAGTAGAAAAAGCATATAGTGTTAAATATTTAATTCCCAGTTTTGATGCAAATTTAGTTATTTTTTTTACTGTTTGCATTCCTTCATAGTGCCCCTTTATACGCGGCATATTTCTTTTTTTTGCCCAACGTCCATTGCCATCCATAATAATAGCTACGTGACGAGGCACATTGTGTTCATCTATATTAACTGTAGATGAGGTATGGCGTTTAAATAGTTTCCTCAGCATACATTACCTCCAGAGTATGTCCAAAATCACTTGCAACCATAGGTCTATATAGAATGATATGAAGCATATCCTCAGATTCAGTGATTCTTGCGACATAATAGCCTTCAGAGGCTATCTCAAAAAAGCGATTAAAATTATCACCTATTATTACCTTAAAAGGAATATGGGCAGCCTGCAATTGAGACTTTGCAAGCTGCCAAGGCATTCCAATAAGACTACTAGAATTAGTCATTATACTTCTAATACGTCCTTTTCTTTAACGGCTTTCAATTCATCGATTTGTTTAATCTTTTTATCCGTTAATTTCTGAATTTGATCTAAACCATCTTTAGCATCATCTTCAGTAATCGTTTTAGCTTTTTCTTCTTTTTTCAATGCATCATTAGCATCACGACGAATGTTACGAACTGCTACCTTTGCATCTTCAGCTTTCTTATGAACTACTTTAACAATTTCTTTACGACGTTCTTCTGTTAATTGAGGAATTGTCAAACGAATAGCCGTACCATCATTACCTGGGTTTAATCCCAAATCTGATTGTAAAATAGCTTTTTCAATAGCACCAATCATGGATTTATCCCATGGTGCAATTAAAATCATACGAGGTTCTGGTACAGAAATATTAGCTACTTGATTAATTGGCGTAGGAGATCCGTAGTAATCAACCATCACCTTATCAAGTAATGCAGTACTAGCACGACCGGTACGAATAGAAGCAAATTCATGCTTTAAAGACTCGATGGACTTATTCATACGTTCTTCTTGTTGTTGCATTAATTCTTTTAATTCCATA
>ERZ1699257.226-NODE-227-length-15950-cov-4.771914_pt1 | contig 15950 bp, 5 predicted proteins | sample MGYA00581521_ERZ1699257 | MGnify/ENA primary metagenome ERZ1699257 (study PRJEB42319, sample SAMD00040330) | human oral metagenome | material: saliva | host: Homo sapiens | study: EMG produced TPA metagenomics assembly of PRJDB4115 data set (Metgenomic analysis of... | reverse complement strand
CGGCAAAGAAATCCGTGAAGAACTGAATAACACTATTCAGATCAAAGGTGATGCCGGTACTAAGTTCACTAACAAAGTGACAGGTAAAGAGAGTGAAGTTCAAAATATCTTCGTTAAGAAAGACGGCGATGCGCTGAAAGTCAGCTTGAACCCTGATCTGACCGTTAACAGTGTTACTACTAATGAACTGAAAGCAGGTCCTGTAACCATCAACCAAGGTGGTATCGATGCCGGCAACACTACTATTAAAAATGTTGCTCCAGGTAAGAACGGTACCGATGCGGTTAACGTTGACCAGCTGAACCAAAAATTCGGCGATGTGAACAGCAATGTGAACAAGGTTGACAACAACGCCCGCGCAGGTGTGGCTCAAGCCTTGGCTACTGCCGGTCTGCCACAAGCTTACTTGCCAGGTAAGAGCATGTTGGCTATTGGTGGCGGTCACTACCGCGGTGAAACCGGTTACGCTGTCGGCTTCTCTAGCATCTCCGATGGTGGTAACTGGATCATCAAAGGTACTGCTTCCGGCAACTCACGTGGTCACTTCGGTGCTACCGCAGCAGTTGGTTACCAATGGTAATCTGACTTTCAGACGGCCTGAAAAGGCCGTCTGAAAAGACGAAGCAAAGTAAATGCGGCCTATTTAGGCCGCATTTTTTTATGCTTAGATTATGTTTTGAATTTATTTGATGAATTAATCAGGACAGTAGCCAAAGAGAAATGAATATATCTTTAGCAGTCTGTTGTAATTCAAAAGGCCGTCTGAAACATCATTGGATGCTTCAGACGGCCTTTCTTTTATTCGCACTATATGCCATTAATCCCAAATATTTGCGCGTTCGACTTCTTTCCATGCGTCTAGAATTAGGCTGCCGTCGTTGTCTTTCAGCAAAGTAGCATCTGAGAGCATACGGCGCCAAGTGCGGGCATTTTTTAGGCCATGCATTAAGCCTAGGGCATGGCGGACGATGTGGCGTAGGATAGTGCCGCGTCCTGAGGCGATTTGTTCGCGGCTGTATGCGTATAGCCAAGCTGCTAAATCTGCGTATTGGATTGGTGCGTGTGTGTCGTTGTAAAACAGTGCATCCCAATCGCGCATCAGCATTGGATTGTGATAAGCCTCGCGCCCGATCATGACGCCGTCGACAAATTTCAGATGTTCGGCGATTTCTTCGTTGGTTGTGATGCCGCCGTTAATCAAAATTTCCAAGTCGGGAAACTCTTGTTTCAAGCGGTAGACGTATTCATATTTGAGTGGCGGGACTTCACGGTTTTCTTTTGGGGATAAACCGTCCAGCCAAGCATTGCGTGCATGGACGATAAATGTACGGCAGGCTGTTTTTTCGCGAAGCGTTCCTACAAAATCTGCCACGACTTGATATTCTGTTTGCCTGTCTACGCCAATGCGGTGTTTGACCGTCACCGGAATTTCAACTGCATCCTGCATCGCGTTCAAACAATCTGCCACCAAATCTACATCATTCATCAGGCAAGCGCCGAAAGCGCCTTTTTGAACGCGTGGGCTGGGGCAGCCGCAATTTAGGTTGACTTCATTATAGCCATACGCTTCAGCCGCTTTGGTAGCGATTGCCAAGTCATGCGGATCTGAGCCGCCAAGCTGTAAAGCTACCGGTTGCTCGCCTTCGTTGAAACTCAAAAAGCGGTCTTTATCTCCGTAAACCACTGCGCCTGAATTGACCATTTCGCTATAAAGCCAAGCATTGCGTGTAATTTGTCGCGCCATAAAGCGATAGTGTCTGTCTGTCCAATCGAGCATGGGTGCAACAGACAAGCGGCGGGAAGGTAGGGAAGAAGCAGACATTGAGATGGCTTTCAAACAAAATAACGCATTATATAGTGTATCAAATTGACTTTCGATATTAGCAGTAAATCAAAATGATATCTAAGGTGTTGTAGCTGAGGCTAAATCCATTCATAGTGGTGGAAATCCAATATTCAGACGGCCAAATAAGTTTTAAAATGTCAAACAACAAACCATTAGAATGATAAGGAAAAAAACATGGCACAATTTTTCGCCATCCATCCCGATAATCCCCAAGACCGCCTCATCAAACAAGCCGCCGACATTGTCCGCAGTGGCGGCGTTATCGTTTACCCTACGGACTCCTGCTACGCGCTGGGTTGCAAACTCGGCGACAAAAACGCGATGGAGCGCATTCTTGCGATTCGTAAAATCGATCAAAAACACCATCTGACTTTGATGTGTGCCGATTTGAGCGAATTGGGTACTTACGCCAAAGTAGATAATGCCCAATTCCGCCAGCTCAAAGCAGCTACGCCCGGCAGTTATACCTTTATCCTGCAGGCAACCAAAGAAGTACCCAATCGCACGCTTCACCCCAAGCGTAAAACCATCGGTCTGCGTGTTCCTGATAACGCTACTGCCTTGGCGCTTTTGCAAGAATTGGGCGAACCTATTTTAAGTTGCACCCTCATGCTGCCCAAAGACGAAGAGCCGTTGACCGATCCATACGAAATTCGAGACCGTCTTGAGCATGCTGTCGATCTGGTTATCGATGGCGGCTGGTGCGGTACTGAGCTGACAACGGTTATCGATATGACCGATGGTACCGAGTTGATTCGTCAAGGTAAGGGCGATATTGCCGTATTCGGTTTGTAAAACCATCCGCATTTGCATAAGTAGGGATATGCGTATTCTTTCTATGACGTATTAAACGCAAATTACCGATTTTATTGATAACTTAAAAAACCAAATTATTCAATTAAGCAATTGTTCAAAATCATTTCATCAAAGGCCGTCTGAAATCTTTCAGACGGCCTTTTCCATTTCTTAGAAAACAATTCATTTTAAATAAAATTCCAAGTAATTGGCACGTGGCTTGCATGATTACTGTGTTTGCTGATGGCTTGTCGACGGAATACAACATTACGCTTATTAATAAAAACATGGCCGGAGAACTTTTGATGATTGTTTTTTCTGTTCAAGCGTCATGTTTTTATTTAAAAATTAAAGATAATCGGTTGATATTTTGGACTAGCGGATATTTTATAAGTATGAAATACTATACCGTTGCGAGATAGTCAAAGGCCTAAATTTCGTCTCAAAGTGACAATAAACGTCAGCTTGAGATAAGCATTTTGCTGGGAAACCTCCGCATAAATTCTTAAAGTAGCGTCATGTTCATGCTCACGCTTTTATCCATCATAAAAAGAGAAAGACACACCAATGAATAAGATATTTAAAGTTGTTTGGAACCGTACGATTCAATCTTTCGTCGTAACTTCCGAATTGGCCAAAGGCCGAGTGAAATCATCTGCTGAGCAAAACAGTACAGATGTATCTGCCGAATCCGGTAAAAATGGTATCGCGACAGTTTTTAGATTGACAGTGATTTCGGCAGCTCTTTTGGGTGCGGGTAATTCGTATGCGGCAACTGCAGTACGAGGAAAAATTGAATTTGATGCTGTAACCAGTGCGACCGCGGTCAGCGGTGCAACAGCGACCGGTATTGGTGCTCTGTCAGTAGGAGCATCAGCCAATGCTACGGCTAATGGTGCAGTTGCGGTAGGTACGAGTGCAAATGCAACACATAATAATAGCCTTGCTGTTGGTACAAATGCCAAGGCTACTCAAACTCATGCTGTTGCGATGGGGGCAGATACAAGTGCAAGTAGTTCACATGCAACAGCGATAGGTAAAAGTGCCAATGCTGTTTCTGCAGATTCAACAGCACTGGGTGCAGATTCCAAAGCAAATGGTACGCAAGCGACAGCGGTAGGTAAGAATGCTCTTGCTAATAATACGAGCACAACAGCATTAGGTAATTCGGCACAAGCATTTGGTATAGGCTCAATGGCTTTGGGTCGTTCCAGTACATCAAGGGGCCAAGACGGCATTGCAATCGGTAGTGGCAGCCAGGCTGCAGACAATGCGCAAAATGCTATTGCAATTGGTACCAATGCGGTGGGTTATCAAAGTGAGTCTATCGCTATAGGTAATTCAACCCAAGCTCAAACTGGAAACACCATTGCCATCGGTAAAAGTGCAGTGGCAAATTCTCCAAGTTCGGGTAGTGCGCTATCAAGTGCTATTGCACTTGGTGCAGACGCGAATGCAACCGGCCTTGGTACGATTGCTATTGGACGTGCATCTGGGGTTCTTTCCCAAAACATTATGCACCCGGGTTTAACTCACAATAATATTGCTATTGGTAATACGGCTCGAGTAGGCGATTCAAGTAGTTCTAAGATAACTCAGTCTATTGCTATTGGTTCAGGTAACCGTGTTGATCCACAGGGCAGACCTGAGGGTGCGTGGGCAAAGGGAGACCAATCTATTGCGGTTGGTGGTAATGTCTTGGCTAATGGTAATTCATCTGTTGCTATTGGTGGTGATGATTTAGATGCGGTAGGTGGTACTCGATATTCTGGCAATGCAACGGATAAATTCATCAAATATAATGAAAAAGGTGCAAAGACCGGTGAATATACGCTGAGCGGTAAAAGTCTGCGTGATATTTATAAAGAGATGACTGGTGATACGATGAATTACGGTTCTTATGGTAATACTATTGCCGGTCAAGGTTCTGTTGCATTAGGTGTGCAGTCTAATTCATCTGCCGATTTGTCTCTGGCTATCGGTACTAAATCTCAGGCCACTGCCTTTGGCGGTGTAGCTTTGGGTACAGGCGCGAAGGCTACTTTGCTGAACTCTGTGGCTTTGGGTACGGCTTCTCAAACTGATAAAGAAGGTAAGGCATACGTTCAACGTGAAATCCTGGGCGTGACCTACACTTGGGCAGGCGGTCAAACTACCGATGCCGGTGATGTTGTGTCTGTTGGTTCTAAAGGCTATGAACGCCAAATCATCAATGTATCCCCCGGCGATATTTCTGCTACTTCTACTGATGCCATCAATGGCTCTCAACTTTATGGTGTATTGAGTGCGCTCGAACGCATTCGTTATTTCTCTGTTAAGTCAGAAGAAGGCAAAACTGACGGTACGAAAAACTGGAATAATGACGGCGCAAAAGCAACCAATTCGATTGCCATCGGACCGAATGCGGCAACAAGCACTGGTGCGACGGGTAGTGTTTCCTTGGGTCATAATGCCAACGTACTTGGTTCGTCTTCTGTTGCTGTTGGTCCAAATGCAACGGTAACTTCAGGAACTATTGGTGCTGTTGCCTTGGGCTCTAATGCCAATTCCCGCGGTACAGGTTCTATCGCCATAGGTTTGAATACAGAAAATGATCGCAATTACTCTATAGTCGTCGGTGCTCACAGTAGAGCCAACTACGAAAATGCAACCGTTGTCGGTGCAAGGGCAGCAGCACAAAATAACGGTACGGCAATGGGCTATTTGTCAAATGCAGTCGGTGATGATTCTGTTGCAATTGGTCATCAGGCGCAGACAACGCAAGCTTATTCTATCGCCATTGGTAAGCAGGCAAACAGTTCAGGCCTTTATTCCACCGCTATTGGTTCCTCAGCCCAAGCTGCCGGGCAGAATAGTTTTGCCGGCGGTAATAATGCAAAAGCGACTGGAAGCGATTCAGTTGCTTTGGGTAGTGGCGCGACGACTACGATCGGTAGCTCTGTTGCATTGGGTAATGGTGCTGTTGGTACCGCCAATAATTTTGATGCAACAGCTAAAAATGCGACATTCAAAAACGATAGTGGTGCGGTAACCAACGTCAGCTATGCAGCTTCTTCATCTGCCAAAACAGGTGCGGTTTCTGTAGGCAGCGCAGGCAATGAACGCCAAATCCACAATGTCGCTGCAGGCCGTATTTCTGCCACTTCAACCGATGCGGTCAACGGTAGCCAGCTGTACACAGTTATGAACAATGTTGGACACAATATCCAACAAAACGGTACAGACAAATCCCGTATCAACAACAACGGTACAGTCAACTACGCCGATGGCAACTTGACGACCGTTGCGGTCACCGATGGCGAAAATGCGTCAAAAGTTCAAATCAATGTCACTCAAGGCACATTGTCTGTCGATAATAATGGCACAGTGTCAGCACCGACTGCCGGTGTGGCGACTGCCGGCGATGTAGCCAATGCCATCAATAATGCCAAAACCACAACCAAGGTGGCGGCAGGCAGCAACACGCATGTCAATAAGACAACTTCAGGCAAAGAAACCACTTATACCATCAGCGCAGATAAAGCAACGGTACAAGTTTCCAATGCTTTGAATTTGACCTCCAATGCTACAACCGCAGCCGATGGTGCAGTAACAACTGATTACAGTATCGATCTTGCTCAAAGTACTAAAGATAATATCCAAAAAGGTGTGGATGCCAAAACCACCGTTGACACTAAAGGCCTGACCTTCAACGGCGACAGCGGCAGCACCAATGTCGAAAAACTCGGTTCTACCGTGACCGTTGCCGGCGACGACAACATCACCACCGAAGCCCAAGACGATAAAGTGACCGTCAAGCTGAACAAAGACCTGGTGGTAGACAGCGTCAAAGCCGGCGACACCACCGTTAACAACGACGGTGTGAAAGTAGGCGACGATGTTGCATTGACCCAAGACGGCGTTAAAGCAGGCGATGTCAAACTGACCAAAGACGGTTTGAACAACGCCGGCAACAAAGTGACCAACGTAGCCGCCGGTACCGACGATACCGACGCCGTTAACTACGGTCAGCTGAAAGAGACCAACGCCAACGTGGCCAAAGGTCTGAACATTGCCGCCGACAACGGCAGCGACGACAACGTCCAACTGGGCGAAACCGTTGCCTACCGCAGCAGCGACCGCAACATCGTCACCACCGTGTCCGACAACCAGATTGACTTCAAACTGGCCAAAGACATTACTGTTGACAGCGTCACCGCAGGCGACAGCAAACTGAATTCAGACGGCCTCACCATCAGCGGCGGTCCGAGTGTGACCAAGTCCGGCATCCATGCCGCCGGCAACAAGATCACCAACGTAGCCGCCGGTACCGATGACACCGACGCCGTCAACTACAGCCAGCTGAAACAGCAAAGCGCCGCCGCCCGTACCGAGGTTGCCGCCGGTACCAACATCAAAGACGTGGTTAAAACAACCGGCGCCAACGGCCAAGACGTTTACACCGTCAACGCCAAAGGCACCACTGCGAGCGCAGGTTCCGACAAGGTGACTGTCACTGCTTCAGCAGCAGACGCGAACAACGTGACCGACTACAGCATCGACTTGGCTGATAGCACCAAAGACGACATCCAAAAAGGTGTGGATGCCAAAACCACCGTTGACACTAAAGGCCTGACCTTCAACGGCGACAGCGGCAGCACCAATGTCGAAAAACTCGGTTCTACCGTGACCGTTGCCGGCGACGACAACATCACCACCGAAGCCCAAGACGATAAAGTGACCGTCAAGCTGAACAAAGACCTGGTGGTAGACAGCGTCAAAGCCGGCGACACCACCGTTAACAACGACGGTGTGAAAGTAGGCGACGATGTTGCATTGACCCAAGACGGCGTTAAAGCAGGCGATGTCAAACTGACCAAAGACGGTTTGAACAACGCCGGCAACAAAGTGACCAACGTAGCCGCCGGTACCGACGATACCGACGCCGTTAACTACGGTCAGCTGAAAGAGACCAACGCCAACGTGGCCAAAGGTCTGAACATTGCCGCCGACAACGGCAGCGACGACAACGTCCAACTGGGCGAAACCGTTGCCTACCGCAGCAGCGACAAAAACATCGTGACCACCGTGTCTGACAACCAGATTGACTTCAAACTGGCCAAAGACATCACCGTTGACAGCGTGACCGCAGGCGACAGCAAACTGAATACAGACGGCCTCACCATTACCGGTGGCCCGAGTGTGACCAAGTCAGGCATCAATGCCGCCGGCAACAAGATCACCAACGTAGCCGCCGGTACCGATGACACCGACGCCGTCAACTACAGCCAGCTGAAACAGCAAAGCGCCGCCGCCCGTACCGAAGTACGTGCCGGTACCAATATCAAAGACGTGGTTAAAACCGTCGACACCAACGGCCAAGACGTTTACACCGTCAACGCCAAAGGCACGACTGCGAGCGCCGGTTCGAGCAAATTGACCGTTACCGCCGCTGAAAAGGCCGACAACGTGACCGACTACAGCATCGACTTGGCTGATGACACCAAAGCCGAAATCCAAAAAGGCGTAGATGCCAAAACCGCCGTTGACAGCAAAGGCCTGACCTTCAACGGCGACAGCGGCAGCACCAATATCGAAAAACTCGGCTCCACCGTGACCGTTGCCGGCGACGACAACATCACCACCGAAGCCCAAGACGATAAAGTGACCGTTAAGCTGAAAAAAGACCTGGTAGTGAACAGCGTCAAAGCCGGCGACACCACCGTGAACAACGACGGCGTTAAGATCGCAGGCGGTCCTAGCCTGACCAAGTCCGGTATCGATGCCGCCGGCAAGAAGGTTACCAACGTAGCCGACGGCGACCTCAATGCCAACAGCAAAGACGCCGTCAACGGCAGCCAACTGTTTGCGACCAACCAAAACGTAGCGACCAACGCCGCCAATATCGCCAAAGGCATCAACTTCGGCGGTACCGCCGGCAGCAACAACTACGCATTGGGCGACACCATCAATGTCAAAGGCGACAGCAACATCATCAGCGAAACCGTAGCCGGTGGCGCACAGCTGAAACTGGCCGATGTGTTGAATGTCGGTCAAGCGGCTCCGGTGAAAATTGATGGCGAGAAAGGCGAAGTCAGCGGCTTGAGCAATACGACTTTGGGCGGTAGCGACTTTGCCCAAGGCAAACGTGCGGCGACTGAAGAGCAGCTGAATGCGGCCCAAGATCAGTTGGTGAATGTATTGGGTGGCAATGCGGCCAATAATGGCGGCAACATCAGCATGACTGATATTGGCGGTACTGGTGAGAACAACATCCACGATGCAATCAAAGCCGTTAATGCAACTGCCAATCTGCCTTTGACTTTCGGTGGCGACAGCGGCAAAGACGTTGAACGCAAACCGGGCACGAAGCTGAATATTGTTGGCGGTCAAACCGATGCAGCCAAACTTTCAGACGGCAATATCGGCGTTGTAGCGAATGGCTCTGATAAGTTGGAAGTCAAATTGGCTAAAGACTTGGCTGTTGATAGCGTGAAAGCCGGCGATACCACAGTCAATACTGACGGCGTGAAAGTTGGTGATGTCAATCTGACTAAAGCCGGTTTGAACAATGGCGGCAACAAGATTACCAACGTTGCAGCCGGTACTGATGATACAGATGCGGTGAATGTTGCTCAGTTGAACAAAGCTGCGGCTGCGGCTAAGACTGAAGTCGTTCAAGGCGATAACATTGTTGTTACTCAGGATGTCGGTGCCAATGGCCAAACCATTTACAAAGTGGCGACCGATAAAAACCTGAAAGTCGACAGCGTTACCGTAGGCGATACCGTGATGAATAATGACGGTGTGAAAGTTGGCGATGATGTTGCATTGAACAAAGACGGCTTGAAAGCAGGCGATGTTAACCTAACCAAAGCTGGCTTGAACAATGGCGGCAATAAGATTACCAACGTTGCGGCCGGTACGGATGACACTGATGCAGTCAATGTTTCCCAACTGAAACAAGCTGCGGCGGCATCTAAGACTGAAGTCGTTCAAGGTAAGAACATCGTTGTCACTCAGAAAACAGGCGACAAGGGTCAAACTGTTTACGAGGTGGCAACCGATAAAGACTTGGATGTTGACAGCGTGAAAGCCGGCGATACCGCAGTGAATACTGACGGTATCAAAGTGGGTGACGATGTTGCATTGAACAAAGACGGCTTGAAAGCAGGTAAGGTAAACCTGACTAAAGACGGCTTGGACAATGCGGGCAACAAAGTAACCAACGTAGCGGATGGCGACATCAACGCCAACAGCAAAGATGCCGTTAACGGCAGCCAGTTGTACGCAACCAACCAAAACATAGCCAACAATACTGCGACTATTGCCAAAGGCATTAACTTCGGCGGTACGACCGGCAGCAACAACTACGCGTTGGGTTCTACCATCAACGTCAAAGGCGACAGCAACATCATCAGCGAAACCGTAGCCGGTGGCGCTCAACTGAAGTTGGCTGACGAGATTAGCGTGAAGACAGTGAATGCCGATACATTCAAAGCAGGCGATACTGTGATGAATAACGACGGCGTGAAAGTCGGCGATAAAGTTGCGTTGAACAAAGACGGCCTGACCGCAGGCAATACCGTGGTCAACAACGATGGCGTAACCATCGCTGCACCGACTGAAAACAATCCGAACAACCAAGTCAAATTGTCTCCTGTCGGTCTGAACAACGGCGGCCAACGCATTACCAACGTGGCTCCGGGTAAAGACGGTACAGACGCGGCAAACGTGAACCAGTTGATTGGTTTGGGTACCGAGTTGCAGAACAACATCAACCAAGTAGGTAAGAAAGCCTACGCAGGTGTGGCCGGTGCGATTGCCCAAGGCTCGATTCCGCAAGTAACCCGTCCGGGTGCGACCGGTATTGGTGTCGGCAGCGGCTACTACGGTGGTCAATCCGCCATGGCAATCGGCGTGTCTGCGATGAGCGACGGCGGCAACTGGATTGTCAAAGGCAACTTCTCGGCCAATACCGACGGTCATGTCGGTGTCGGTGCCGGTGCGCTGTATCAGTGGTAAGTTGGTAATGACAGGCAACTAGATTTGCTGCCTGAATAGGAAGGCCGTCTGAAATTTTAGGTTTCAGACGGCCTTTTTTTCTGAAAACACTTGAATTTAGGCTATATGAAACGATATGCTTCATCTATTTACCGCATGACTCTGAAAGAGAACAAATGAGCAAAACCATCCATTATTTGAAAGACTATGCCGCGCCAGCGTACCGTATTCTGAAAACCGACCTGCATTTCGATATTTTAGAACCGCAAACCATCGTCAAATCCAGTCTGACCGTTCAACCTGAAAGAGCAGGGGAGTCATTGGTATTGGATGGTTCGGCAAAACTGCTGTCTGTGAAAGTAAACGGCCAGGCCGTAGATTATGTGTTGGAAGACGAAAAACTGACGATTGCCGGCGTGCCGTCTGAAAACTTTACGCTGGAAGTGGAAACCGAAATTCTGCCTGCTGAGAACAAATCTCTGATGGGTCTGTATGCTTCCGGCGGCAATTTGTTTACCCAATGCGAACCGGAAGGTTTCCGCAAAATTACGTTCTACATCGACCGTCCGGATGTCATGTCTAAATTTACCACCACGATCGTTGCAGACAAAAAACGCTATCCGGTGTTGCTGTCTAACGGCAATAAAATCGATGGCGGCGAGTTTTCAGACGGCCGTCATTGGGTGAAATGGGAAGACCCGTTTGCCAAACCGAGCTATCTCTTTGCTTTGGTAGCAGGCGATTTAGCGGTAACGGAAGATTATTTTACGACCATGAGCGGCCGTAAGGTAAAAATCGAGTTTTACACCACGGAGACAGACAAACCTAAAGTCGGTTTTGCAGTGGAATCGTTGAAAAATGCGATGAAATGGGACGAGACACGCTTCGGTTTGGAATACGACTTGGATATTTTCATGGTCGTTGCCGTGGGCGATTTCAATATGGGCGCGATGGAAAACAAAGGTTTGAATATTTTCAACACCAAGTTTGTGCTGGCTAATAGCCGTACCGCGACCGATACCGACTTTGAAGGCATTGAATCTGTTGTTGGACACGAATATTTCCACAACTGGACGGGCAACCGTGTGACCTGCCGCGATTGGTTCCAATTGTCGCTGAAAGAAGGTTTGACCGTTTTCCGCGATCAAGAGTTTTCCGGCGACCGAGCCAGCCGCGTGGTACGCCGTATCGACAATGTCCGTATGCTGCGCTTGTTCCAATTCCCAGAAGATGCGGGCCCGACTGCGCATCCTGTCCGCCCGGCCAGCTATGAAGAGATGAACAACTTCTACACCATGACCGTCTATGAAAAAGGTGCGGAAGTAGTGCGCATGTATCACACCTTGCTCGGAGAAGAGGGCTTCCAAAAAGGCATGAAATTGTATTTCCAACGCCATGACGGTAAGGCTGTGACTTGTGATGATTTCCGTGCCGCAATGGCAGACGCAAACGGCATCAATCTTGATCAGTTCGCTTTGTGGTACAGCCAAGCAGGTACGCCGGTTTTAGATGCTCAAGGCCGTCTGAAAGATGGTGCGTTTGAATTGACCATCAAACAAACCATTCCGGCTACGCCCGATATGGTGGACAAACAGCCGATGATGATTCCGGTCAAAACCGGTTTGCTGAATGAAAAAGGCGAAGCAGTTGAGTTTGAATATCAAGGCAAACGTGTGAAAGAGGCGGTTTTGGTATTGACTGAAGCTGAGCAGACTTTTGTGTTGGGCAGCGTCAATGAGCCGGTTATCCCGTCTCTGCTGCGTGATTTCTCTGCACCGGTTACCCTGAACTATCTGTACAGCGAGCAAGAGTTGGCCATTTTGTTGGCGGCAGATGAAAATGAGTTTGCCCGTTGGGAAGCTGCCCAAACCCTGTATCATCGTGCCATTAACGCCAACCGTCAGGCATTGGCGGAAGGCCGTCCTTTGCCTGAACACAAAGCATTGATGGACGCTTTGGCTTTGGTGGTTTCCGGTGACTTTGATCCGGCATTCCGAGCCATTTTGCTGCAAATGCCGTCTGAAACCGATGTATGGGCGGAAGAAGAAAATATTGACCCGATTCAGGTTCATCAAGCGCGTGAAGCCTTGCTCAATGCCGTTGCCGTCAAGTTCCTGCCTCAATGGCGTGAGCTGAACCGTCAAGCTGCCGAGCAAGAAAATCAAGCCGATGCCGCTGTTCGTTATGAATACAGCCCGGAATTGGCCGGCTGGCGTACTTTGCGTAATGCTTGCAGGGCATTTATCCTTCGTGCTGCCGCTGCGCATATCGAACACGTTGCGGAGAATTACGAAGCAATGGCGCAAAACATGACCCACGAATGGGGTATCTTATCCGCAATTAACAGCAATGAAAGCGAAATCCGCGATCGTTTGTTGACGCAATTTGCCGATAAATTCGCCGATGATGCTTTGGTAATGGACAAATACTTTGCCCTGATTGCCTCAAGTCGCCGCAAAGATACTTTACAGCAAGTTCAGACGGCCTTGAATCATCCTAAGTTCAGCATCGAAAATCCGAATAAGGCCCGTTCTTTGTTGATTAGCTTCAGCCGCAATATTCCACACTTTCATGCAGAAGACGGCAGCGGCTACCGCTTTATAGCTGATAAAGTGATGGAAATAGACCGCTTTAATCCGCAAGTTGCCGCCCGACTGGTGCAGGCTTTCAACATTTGCAACAAATTGGAATCCAAACGTAAAGCCGTCATGACCAAAGAATTGCAACGCATTAATGCACAAGAAGGTTTGTCCAAAGATGTGGGCGAGATTGTCGGTAAGATTTTAAATGAAAAATAAAGCTTGTCTGTTGACCTTATTGTCATTTGGCAATAGGGGTAGATAGACTAAAGGCCGTCTGAAACCGATTGGTTTCAGACGGCCTTTTTATATATCAACGCTTAAACTAATTTTCGTTGAGAGTAGGGAATAAGAATAAAAAAAGAGCCTGCATAAAACAGGCTCTTTTTCATACTAATCCGAGGATTAGAATTTGTGACGCAGGCCAACCAAACCAGAGATGGTTTCAACTTTGTGAGGGCCGGACTCAGCACCACGCAACCAGCCGGCAGAAACCAGAGCAGTAGTGCGTTTAGAGAAGTCGTAGTCAGCACCAACGATAACTTGGTCGTATTGAGTGCCTTTTAGTTTTTTACCGTCAACTTTAGCTTTGAAGCCGTGAGCGTAAGAAACGCGAGGAGTTACGTTACCGGCGCGGTAAGCGGCAGTAGCAGCAACTTCAACAGTTTCAGCAGGACGGCTGTCCAAGCCAGCAGCAGTACCAAATACTACGTTAGAAGCGTTAGTACCGGCAGCGCGCATAGCAGAAGTTACAACACCGTTAGATTGGGCTTCGGCGTAGTCACCCAAAGTTTCCCAGTTTTTAGCGTATTGGCCGGCTACAGATACGAACAGGTTGTTAGCATCGTAACCACCTACCAAACGGTGTACGTGGCCGTCTTTTTCAGAAACGGCGTTTTTACGGAAACCACCAGCGTATTGACCGAAGAAACCAGAGTTTTCGTAGTTCAGGCCAGCGTAGTAAGTGTCATGAGAAGGTTTGTTGTGGTCATATTTATCAGCAGGGTTGGCATTGTCGCGTGGAGTGTATTGTACGCTTGCGCTGAAGCCGGAGAATACAGGGCTGTCGTAACGTACAGATACTGCACGCTTGTCAACGCGAGTGAATACAGACATATTCAAGGCGCCGTTGCTGCTTTCCCATTGGTCAACGTTGTCGCTAGAGTCTTTAACAGTAGAGTTCAATTTACCGGCACGTACTTTACCGAAGCCACCTTCCAAACCGATGAAAGATTCGCGAGAAGCCCACTCTTTGTCGCCACCGGCGATAGAAGTGTTTTGTTCAACTTGCCAGATGGCATTCAGGTTGTTACCCAAGTGTTCGTGGCCTTTGAAACCGATGCGAGAACCGTAGTCAGCGATTTCAGTAGCAGTTTTAGAGCTTTTCTCATGACCCAGTTTAGCAGCAGTTTGTTCACCCAATTTTACTTTGGATACTTCAACGCCGGCTTTGATTTGACCGTACAGAGTTACGTCAGCCATAGCTGCAACAGGCAGAGCCGCCAGAGTCAGGGCAATCAGTGATTTTTTCATTGCTGTTTTCCTTTTTTAAGTGTGAAGAAGCGAGCATTCGTTCTTCTTAATTACGATATCGTTCTCTTTCAACGATTCCATGACCATAATATAAAGGTTATGGCGTAGGAAAACAAATTTTCCTCTTGTTTTGAGTGATTTTTGCTGGGAAACGTTGTTTTTTACAGACAGGGTGGAAGTAGAAGGCGATCATTCATTTTGTAATGTGTTTTTCTAAAAGGGAATTTTGGAATGGCTATAAAATATGGGGGATATAAAATTGGGTTGAGACCTTTGCAAAATTCCTTTCCTTCCGACAGCCGAAATCCAAACAAAGATTTTCGGCTGTTTTTGTTTCAAATATCCACTGATTCTACCCAAATCCCCCCTTAATCCCCCTTGGATACCTGATTAATCAGGCATCCGGGCCGCCTTTTAGGCAGCAACAGGCACACTTAGCCTGTTGGCGGCTTTCAACAGGTTCAAACACATCGCCTTCAGATGGCTTTGCGCACTCACTTTGATCAGTCCAAAATAGGCTGCCCGGGCATAGCGGAATTTACGGTGCAGCGTACCGAAGCTTTGTTCGACCACATAACGGGTCTTCGACAAATATCGGTTGCGTTTGGTTTGCACTTCCGTCAGCGGACGATTGCGGTGGGCTTTGCGCATAATGCCGTCTAACAACTGATGGTCTTCCAGATGTTGCCGGTTTTCCTTACTGTCGTAGCCTTTGTCGGCATAAACGGTCGTACCTTCTGCAATACCCTCCAACAAAGGGGAAAGATGGTTGCACTCATGGACATTGGCGGGGGTGACGTGCAGTTTCTCGATATAACCTTCCTCATCGGTACGGGTATGTTGTTTGTAACCGAGTTTGTAGAGGCCGTTTTTCTTTGTCCAGCGGGCATCTTTATCCTTACTCGGTGTGGTTTGGCCGCTGACTTGTCCTTCCTCGTCGACTTCTATGGCCTGACGCTGTTTGCTGCCGGCGGTCTGAATAATGGTGGCGTCAACGACGGCGGCGGATGCTTTCTCTACTTTTAAGCCTTTTTCAGTCAGTTGGCGGTTGATCAGTTCCAGCAGTTCGGACAGGGTGTTGTCTTGTGCCAGCCAGTTGCGGTAGCGGCATAAGGTGCTGTAATCGGGGATGCTCAGTTCGTCAAAACGGCAAAACAGGTTGAAATCGATGCGGGTGATGAGGCTGTGTTCGAGTTCGGGATCGGAGAGGCTGT
>ERZ1699257.224-NODE-225-length-16024-cov-2.819714_pt1 | contig 16024 bp, 14 predicted proteins | sample MGYA00581521_ERZ1699257 | MGnify/ENA primary metagenome ERZ1699257 (study PRJEB42319, sample SAMD00040330) | human oral metagenome | material: saliva | host: Homo sapiens | study: EMG produced TPA metagenomics assembly of PRJDB4115 data set (Metgenomic analysis of... | reverse complement strand
ACCCAATACCGCTTCAGGATTGAAGGCGGCGACAAAAATATTATGGAACATCGGAATGATGTGGTCGGAGAATTTGAACAAGATAATCACGGCACACAAGATGTAAATCACCGCCATAAACGGCACGACAAATTGCGCGATACCGGCAATGCGGTTGATGCCGCCGATGATAATCAGACCGGCGAGTACGGCCACAGCAATACCGACTGCCATCGGCGGAATATTAAAAGCCAAATTCATGGCCGAGGCGATGGAGTTGGATTGGGTTGCGTTGCCGATGAAACCCAGCGCGATAATCAAGGCGATGGAGAAAAAGCCGGACAGGAAACGCGCCGCGCCCCGGCCGATTTTCGGGGTCAGGCCGTGCGTGATGTAAAACGCAGGGCCGCCGATGTATTTGCCGTGGCTGACCACGCGGTATTTTTGCGCCAAAACGGCTTCTGCAAAAATGGTAGACATGCCCAAAATGGCAGACAACCACATCCAAAAAATGGCACCCGGGCCGCCGGCGGTAATTGCAGTGGCCACACCGGCAACGTTACCGGTACCGATTTGCGCGGAAATCGCCACGGCAAGCGCTTGGAATTGAGACAGGGATTTGCCTTCGTGGTCTTTGTCTTTTTTGCTGAACAAGCCGCCGAAAACGGATTTGAAACCCGTCCCCAATTTGGTTATTTGCGGCGCGCCCAAGTACAGGGTAAAGAACAGGCCGATACCGATTAAGGCATAAATCAGCAGGTAGTCCCAAAGAACCTGATTGACTGCACCCACCAGAGCAGACAATATTTCTTCCATAATAAAACCTTTAATAAAAACAATAAAAATAAAATGATACGGGTAACTACTCCCACTCATTTTTTATGGTTGGCAACATCGGCGAGCAGGCCGTTTTGCCATTCGATACCGGTTAAGTTGTTAACAATTTTGACCGGTTTTGTCATCATACCGTAACCTTCGTGAATTAAAACGAAAAACTGACAAAGGTTTGCCGCCAATGTGCTTCTTTTTTTTAAAAAAGGTTTCTTTGTTTTCAGACGGCCTATTTTTGCAAATATTCGGGTTGTCTGAATATTTTGGGTAAAGGCAACTTATGATAAAATGCACGCCTTACAAATGAAGCAAATTCCGCCTCAACGCGTGAAAAAACGAAAGGAATCAACATGGCAGGCCATAGTAAGTGGGCAAATATCCAACACAAAAAAGCCCGACAAGATGCCAAACGCGGCAAAATCTTCACCCGTCTGATTAAAGAAATTACCGTTGCTGCCCGCATGGGCGGCGGCGACCCCGGCGCGAACCCGCGCCTGCGCCTGGCTTTGGAAAAAGCCGCTGAAAACAATATGCCTAAAGACAACGTGCAACGTGCCATCGATAAAGGTACGGGCAATCTGGAAGGCGTGGAATACATCGAGTTGCGTTACGAAGGCTACGGCATCGGCGGCGCGGCTTTGATGGTGGACTGTCTGACCGACAATAAAACCCGTACCGTTGCCGATGTGCGCCATGCGTTCACTAAAAACGGCGGTAACTTGGGTACCGACGGCTGCGTAGCGTTCAACTTCGTTCATCAAGGCTATTTGGTGTTCGAACCGGGCGTTGACGAAGATGCGCTGATGGAAGCGGCTTTGGAAGCCGGTGCGGAAGACGTCATCACCAACGACGACGGTTCCATCGAAGTGATTACCGCTCCGAACGACTGGGCAGGCGTGAAATCGGCTTTGGAAGCCGCAGGCTACAAATCCGTTGACGGCGACGTTACCATGCGCGCCCAAAACGAAACCGAGTTGAGCGGCGAAGATGCGGTTAAGATGCAAAAACTGATTGACGCATTGGAAGATTTGGACGACGTACAAGACGTTTACACTTCTGCCGTGTTGAATCTGGACTAAACAGTTTAAAGAACAAAAGGCCGTCTGAAATTTCAGACGGCCTTTTTATATCGAAACCAATCAGATTTTTCTGGTTTTCAACCAAGCCCAAAGCAGCAGCAATACCACGAAGCTGAAATACAAAATACCCCACACCGGCAGGGCGACGCCGAATAGATAGTCCGGCTCGGCACAGTTGCCAAAGCCGCGGACGATGGGTTCAAACCAATCGAACAAAGGCCAGTCGCGCAGGCGGAAGGTCCAAGGTGCGCCGCAAGAAGGGGCGGTGCCGGGCGGCAGGCTTTGCAGCCAAATTTGATAGGCGGCGACACCTGCGCCGTAAACGGCCGGGGCGGCAATCAACAATGCCGAGAGCGAGCGGGCAAATTTGGAAGATTGAGAACTGAATGCCGTAACAATGGCCAACAGCCCGACAGCCAATACGCACAAGCGTTGCAGGATACACAATACGCACGGGTTCATGCCCAAAACGTATTGGGAAATAAAAGAGCCGCAGGCGGCAAATATGGAGAGGACGACTAAAAATAAAACAGTCTTGCGGAAAAAGTTCATAACATAAAACCTTTCAGACGGCCTGGACGCAAAACAGCCGCTAAATAATGTTTACTTTAACACAAAACGCATATGCTTTTTTTGGTTTGACGGTTTTTTGCGTATGTTTGTTGATGTTGCGTAACCATAAATATGGAAACAAAAATGTGTTCCATATCGAAAAGGCCGTCTGAAATATTCAGACGGCCTTTAGGGGAGAGACGTTTTATTTTTTCCCGTGAGATTTTTTGACATCTGCTTCAGTAATCGTACCGCCGCCATTATTAAAGGCGTTCATGATGTAAGTGGCAACGGCGGCAACATCGGCATCATTGATGGCGGTAGAAGGCATGAAGCCGTTGTAGGGTTTGCCGTTCACTTTAATCGGGCCGTTGATGCCCTTGGTCATGCTTTGCAACAGGACTTGAGGTTTTTTGTTGATATAGTCGGACTGGAACAGTGGCGGGAACATGGCGCCACGGCCTTCGCCCTTTTTGCCGTGGCAGGCGGCGCAGTTGGTTTCGTAAATCTTTTGTCCTTTGCTCATCAACGTGGCATCAGCGGCAAAAGCGGTTGGGATGCTGAGTGCGGTCAGAAGGAGCAGGATAGGGCGGAGTGCAGTCATGATGTGTTCCTTTTTGAATAGTGTTTTTGATGGCTACACGCTTGGTTTGCGTTTGAATAACTTGATGATAACGCTAAAGGCCGTCTGAAAGTGGATTTTTCAGACGGCCTTTGGTTTAGGTCAAATCCAGCCTTGCAGATTGGCCCGACTTAATTGTGCAAGTGCGGCAATCCAGTCGGCGGAATCGTTGAGGCAGGGGATGTAATGGTATTCTTTGCCGCCTGCGGCGTGGAATTGTTCGCATCCCATAATGGCGATTTCTTCCATGGTTTCGAGGCAGTCGGCCAAGAAGCCGGGGCAGAATACGTCGAGTTTGGTCGTGCCTTGTTTCGGCAGCTGGTCAAACAGGGCTTGCGTGCTGGGCTTGACCCATTGGGATTTGCCCAACTGGCTTTGGAACGAAACGATGTATTCTTGTTCGGACAAGCCCAATGCCTGCGCCAACAGCTTAGCGGTATGGTGGCACTCGTCAGGATAGGGGTCGCCGTCGTCGTGATGCTTTTGCGGAATACCGTGGAAACTCAACATCAGTTTTTCGCTGCGTCCGTTTTGAGCCCAATAGGCTTCAATATGCTGCTTCATGGCTTGAATATAGGCGGCATCGTCGTAGTAACGGGAGACGGTGCGGACGCTCATTTGGTTGCGTTGCAGCAATAACTCTTGAAACACTTTATCCAAAGCCGCTCCGGTAGAAGAGCCGGCATATTGCGGATAGAGCGGAATGACCAGTAATTTGCCCACGCCTTGGGCTTTGAGTTCCGCCAAAACGTCGGCAACGCTTGGATTGCCGTAAGTCATGGCATGACGGACGATGACATCGGGCAAATGTTTGGCCAGAGCTTCTGCTTGGCGGCGTGTGTAAACCTCAAGCGGCGAACCTTCTTTAAACCAAACTTTTTCATAGGCATGCGCGCTTTTTTTCGGGCGAAAAGTCAATACCAAGCCGCGCAATATCGGTTGCCATAGGAGCTTGGGCAGTTCGACAACGCGTTGATCGGACAGGAACTCTTTCAAGTAAGGCTTGACTGCGGCAGCAGTGGGCGCGTCAGGTGTGCCGAGGTTGAGCAGCAGGACGGCGGTGCGGTTTTGTGCGGTGTAGGCTAAGGGCGGTTCGGTATGGAAACGGGACATGATTGTGCTTTATTAATTAAGAAAATTGAGGCCGTCTGAAAAGCAGTTTGAATTAAAACCTGATTTCAGACGGCCTTTAAAAGGATTAATCCACACCGCGGGCGCGGTTTTCATGGAATTGCGCCTGCCAATCGGCAAATTTGCCTTGTTCGATGGCTTCGCGCATTTCTGCCATGATGACTTGGTAGAAGTGCAGATTGTGGATGGTGTTGAGCTGTGCGCCCAAGATTTCGCCGACACGGTGTAGATGGTGCAGGTAGGAGCGGCTGAAATTCTGACAGGCGTAGCAGGTGCAGCTTTCATCAATCGGACGCTTGTCGAGTTTGTGTTTGGCATTTTTGATCTTCAAATCGCCAAAACGGGTAAACAGCCAGCCGTTACGCGCATTGCGGGTGGGCATGACGCAGTCGAACATATCCACGCCGTGAGCCACGCCGTATACCAAATCTTCAGGCGTGCCGACGCCCATCAAATAATGTGGCTTGTGTTCCGGCAGGATAGGGCCGACGGCGCGCAACATGCGGTACATTTCGGGCTTAGGTTCGCCAACGGACAAGCCGCCGATGGCCAAGCCGGGAAAGTCGAGTTCTTCCAAACCTTTCAGTGATTCTTCGCGCAAATCTTCATACATCGCGCCTTGTACAATGCCAAACAGGGCATTTGGGTTTTTCAGGTCTTCAAAAGCCTTTTTGCTTCGCTCCGCCCAGCGCAGGCTCATTTGCAGCGATTTTTGCGCTTGGCTGTGTGTTGCTTCGCCAGGAGTGCACTCGTCCAACTGCATCACGATGTCGGAATTCAACACAGTTTGGATTTTCATCGACACTTCGGGCGAGAGGAATAGTTTGTCGCCGTTGATCGGGCTTTGGAATGTACAGCCTTCTTCGGTCAGTTTGCGCATGTCGGACAACGAAAATACTTGGAAGCCGCCCGAGTCGGTCAAAATCGGCTTGTCCCAACCGATAAATTCGTGCAGGCCGCCGAATTGTTCGATGACTTCCAAGCCTGGGCGCAGCCACAGATGGTAAGTGTTGCCTAAGATGATTTGTGCTTTGATGTCATGCAGGTTTTGCGGGTTCATCGCTTTGACCGAGCCGTAAGTACCGACCGGCATAAATACCGGCGTTTCGATTTTGCCGTGGTTTAGTTCCAAAGTACCGCGTCGGGCATGACCGTCTTTTTTGTGTAAGGTAAATTTGAGCATAATAATAAGAGATTGGACGTTCGCGTGTGTGCGAAATGAAAGGGCAGATTATAAAGGATTTTTCGTTGGTTGACGGCTGGATTTTATCTTTGTCAAAACAATGCTTCAGACGGCCTGAATAATAGAAGAAATAAAAAATGAGGCATAAATCAAACAAAAATATCCAGGCCGTCTGAAAAGTATTTACAGATGCTTGCAAAAGGGAACACGCTTCGTTACAATAAGCGACTTAGATGAAGGCACATAGCTCAGTTGGTTAGAGCACCACCTTGACATGGTGGGGGTCGTTGGTTCGAGTCCAATTGTGCCTACCAAATTTCCATAACGGCTTTATGCCGTTATTTTTTAATGTTTTGGAGCTTTCTGATGTTGAACATTACCTTGCCGGACGGTTCGGTCCGCCAATATGAATCACCCGTTACCGTGGCGCAAATTGCAGCGTCTATCGGTGCAGGTTTGGCAAAGGCAACGGTAGCGGGCAAGGTTAACGGTAAATTGGTGGATGCTTGCGATCCGATTACCGAAGATGCCCACGTTCAAATCATTACGCCTAAAGACAAAGAAGGCGTGGAAATTATCCGCCACTCCTGCGCGCACTTGGTCGGTCATGCGGTCAAGCAGCTCTACCCAGGTGCCAAAATGGTTATCGGCCCGGTGATTGAAGACGGGTTCTATTACGATATCGCAACTGAAAAACCATTTACGCCTGATGATGTAGCAGCCATCGAAGCGCGCATGAAAGAGTTGATTGCACAAGACTATGACGTTATTAAAGTGATGACGCCTCGTGCAGAAACCATCAAAATTTTCCAAGATCGCGGCGAAGAGTACAAATTGCGTCTGATTGAAGATATGCCTGAAGTGGAAGCAATGGGTATGTATCATCATCAAGAATACGTCGATATGTGCCGCGGTCCTCACGTTCCCAATACCCGTTTCTTGAAAAACTTCAAGCTGACCAAGCTGGCAGGCGCATACTGGCGCGGCGACAGCAATAATGAAATGTTGCAACGTATTTACGGTACAGCCTGGGCAAGTAAAGACGAATTGAAAGCCTATATCCAACGCATCGAGGAAGCGGAAAAACGCGACCACCGTAAGCTGGGTAAACAATTGGATTTGTTCCACCTGCAAGATGAAGCGCCGGGCATGGTGTTCTGGCATCCTAAAGGTTGGGCTTTGTGGCAAGTGATTGAGCAGCATATGCGCAAAGAGCTGAATGCTGCCGGTTATAAAGAGGTGAAAACGCCTCAGATTATGGATAAAACCTTCTGGGAAAAATCCGGCCACTGGGAAAACTATAAAGACAATATGTTCGTGACCAGTTCTGAAAAACGCGAATACGCGGTTAAACCGATGAACTGTCCGGGTCATGTTCAGATTTTTAATAACGGCTTGCGCTCATATCGCGATTTGCCGATGCGTTTGGCTGAGTTCGGTTCTTGCCACCGCAATGAACCAAGCGGTGCGTTGCATGGTCTGATGCGTGTGCGCGGTTTTGTGCAGGATGATGCGCATATCTTCTGTACCGAGGATCAAATCGTTGATGAAGCACGCGCATTCAATGAATTGCTGGTTCGCATTTACAAACAATTCGGCTTCCATGATGTTGCCGTGAAGTTGTCTCTTCGCCCTGAACAACGTGCAGGTTCTGACGAAGTCTGGGATAAAGCCGAACAAGGTCTGCGTGATGCGTTGACCGCTTGCGGCGTAGAGTGGGAAGAATTGCCTGGCGAAGGCGCATTCTACGGTCCTAAGATTGAGTACCATGTTAAAGATGCTTTGGGTCGCTCTTGGCAGTGCGGTACCCTGCAGTTGGACTTTGTATTGCCAGAACGTTTGAATGCAGAATATGTAACTGAAAATAACGACCGTGCGCGTCCTGTAATGTTGCACCGTGCTATTTTGGGTTCTCTTGAACGCTTCATCGGTATTCTGATTGAGAACCATGCAGGCTCATTCCCATTGTGGCTTGCGCCGGTTCAAATGGTGATTATGAATATCACCGAAAACCAAGCAGATTATTGTCGTGAAGTGGCTGCCAAATTGCAGACGGCAGGCTTCCGTGTCGAATTGGATTTACGTAACGAAAAAATCGGTTACAAAATCCGCGACAACAGCCAATACCGTTTCCCTTATCAAATCGTTGTCGGCGATAAAGAGAAACAAGAAAACAAAGTTGCGGTACGCCGCAAAGCAGAAGACTTGGGTTCTTTGAATGTAGATGATTTTATTGCGCAATTGCAGCAAGAAATCACTGACGCCCTCGTCAATCATTAATTTTTATAGGAGTATTCATCATCGCTCAAGAACGCGAAGCACGAATCAATGGTGAAATTACCGCCAAAGAAGTGCGATTAATCAGTGAGTCAGGCGATCAGCTTGGTGTCGTTTCAGTTCGTGAAGCTCTGGCTATGGCCGAAGAGCAAGATGTCGATTTGGTAGAAATTTCCCCGACTGCCAAACCGCCCGTATGCAAACTGATGGATTACGGTAAATACAAATACCAACAAGCCAAGAAGCGCGACGAAGCCAAGAAAAACCAAAAGCAGGTACAAATTAAGGAAATTAAATTCCGTCCGGGTACTGATGAAGGCGACTATCAAATCAAGATGCGCAACATCAACCGTTTCCTCGCCGATGGTGATAAAGTCAAAGTGACGTTGCGTTTCCGCGGTCGTGAGATGGCGCACCAACAATTGGGCGCCCAACTGCTTGAACGCGTAAAAGAAGAGTTGGCTGAAGTGGCACAAATCGAGTCCTTCCCTAAAATGGAAGGCCGCCAAATGGTGATGATGATTGCGCCTAAGAAAAAATAAAGCTATAATGCAAGGCTTATTTCGATTGCCGCTCGGAATAAGGTTTAATTAGTGGCAAAAACCGTGGTATTTTGGGTTCCAAGTGTTTGAAATTTATTTCAAAACCCCTTATACCTTATCTAATAACGAATGGAGTTTTCCAATGCCTAAAATGAAAACCAAGTCTAGCGCGAAAAAACGCTTTAAAGTACTGGGTAACGGTGGTGTAAAACGCGGTCATGCGTTCAAAAGTCACATCCTGACCAAAAAAACCACTAAAACTAAACGTCAATTGCGCGGCACCGCTATGGTGGATTCACGCGATTTGGCTTCTGTTGCTAAAATGTTGCCCTACGCTTAAGGAGTTTAGAATATGCCACGCGTAAAACGCGGTGTTACCGCTCGTGCTCGTCACCAAAAAGTCTTCGCGTTAGCCAAAGGCTACCGCGGTCGTCGTAAAAACGTTTACCGTGTTGCCAAACAAGCGGTAATGAAAGCCGGTCAATACGCATACCGTGACCGTCGCCAACGCAAACGTCAATTCCGTCAACTGTGGATCGTTCGTATCAACGCAGGTGCTCGTGAAAATGGTCTGTCTTACAGCAAATTCATGAACGGCCTGAAACGCGCTGCTATCGAAATCGACCGCAAAGTATTGGCTGATTTGGCTGTATTCGACAAAGCTGCATTTGCACAATTGGTTGAAAAAGCTAAAGCTGCTTTGGCTGCTTAATTCGATAAGATTATTTAAAAAGGAAGCTTATGCTTCCTTTTTTCTTTTTCAAAAGAAACTCTATGTAGTTGATTTTCTTTCTTTAAACTCTATTTTTTTATACTGATTTGCGATAAAATAGGCCCCTCTTATCAAACGGATTGGCCGCACTAATACAAAAGGCCGTCTGAACAGGTTTGAAATCAAACCCAACAGACGGCTTTGTTGTTTCAGACGGCCTGCCATCAACAAACAGACGATAAACCACCATGGAAAATGTAAACCGTATCGTTGCAGAAGGTATTGCCGCTATTGAAGCCGCGCAAGACTTCAATGCCTTAGAACAAATTAAAGCACGCTATCTTGGTAAAACCGGCGAATTGACCGGACTTTTGAAAACTTTGGGTCAAATGTCTCCTGAAGAGCGTAAAACCATAGGCGCGCACATCAACGAATGCAAAAATCAGTTTCAGACGGCCTTTAATGCCAAACGCGATGCCCTGAATGAAGCCAAGTTGCAAGCCCAATTGGCTGCAGAAGCCTTGGATATTACTTTGCCGGGCCGTGCACAAGAGTATGGCGGTTTGCATCCTGTTACTTTAACTTTGCAACGAGTGGTCGAGCTGTTTCACGGTATGGGTTTCGAAGTGGCAGACGGCCCTGAAATCGAAGATGATTTCCATAATTTCCAAGCCTTGAATATTCCTGCAAATCACCCCGCGCGTGCGATGCAAGATACCTTCTATGTTGAAAACGGCGACGTTTTGCGCACACACACTTCGCCTATTCAAATCCGCTATATGCTCGACAAAAAAGAGCCGCCTATCCGCATTATTGCTCCCGGCCGCGTTTACCGTGTGGACAGTGATGCCACTCACTCGCCTATGTTCCATCAGGCCGAGGGTTTGTGGGTAGAAGAGGGCGTAACCTTTGCCGATTTGAAAGCCGTGTTCACCGATTTTATCCGCCGCTTTTTCGAACGCGATGATTTGCAAGTACGTTTCCGTCCGTCTTTCTTCCCGTTCACCGAACCGTCCGCCGAAATTGACATCATGGGCGAAAACGGCAATTGGCTGGAAGTCGGCGGCTGCGGCATGGTGCATCCCAACGTGTTGAAAAACGTGAATATCGACCCCGAAAAATACACCGGTTTCGCCTTCGGCATCGGCCTCGATCGTTTCGCCATGTTGCGTTACAACGTGAATGATTTGCGGCTGTTTTTCGATAACGATTTGAACTTTTTGAAGCAGTTTGCGAAATGATTGTGCAGGCTGCCTAAAAGAAACTGCCTTAACAAAGTTAAAAAGCAGCCTGCACTCCCAAGCAAACAGGTCGTCTGAAAACAAAATCTGATAAAAAGTTAATTAGTTGATTGAGAACATAACATGCAATTCTCCTACTCATGGCTGAAAACCCAAGCCAATCCTGATCTTTCTGCCGATAAACTAGAACATCTTTTGACCATGGCCGGTTTGGAAGTGGAAGAAATCGATACTGCCGCCCCTGCTTTCAGTGGCGTGGTTGTTGCCGAAGTAAAATCCGTTGAAAAACATCCTGATGCAGACCGTTTGAACGTTACCCAAGTTGATGCCGGTACGGGCGAGTTGGTTCAGATTGTTTGTGGTGCGCCGAATGTCAAGCAGGGCATTAAAGTGCCGTGTTCGCTGCCGGGTGCCGTTTTGCCGGGCAATTTCAAAATTAAGCCGACTAAAATGCGCGGCGTACCATCAAACGGTATGCTGTGTTCGACCAATGAATTGGGTTTGCCTGATGATGGTGTAGACGGTCTGCACATTCTGCCTGAAGATGCGCCTGTCGGTACCAACATCCGTGAATACTTGGATTTGGACGATACGTTGTTTACGTTGAAAATTACGCCTAACCGCGCTGATTGCTTGAGTGTTAAAGGTATTGCGCGTGAAGTTTCTGCGTTGACGCAATGTGCGTTTACGCCTGTCGAAATTCAGACGGCCTCTATCGGCAGTGAGAAAAAACAGGCTGTCCGTATTGATGCACCGGCTGACTGCGGCCGTTTTATCAGCCGCGTTATTGAAAATGTCAATGCGAAAGCGCCTACTCCTGATTGGATGAAACAACGTTTAGAACGCAGCGGTATCCGCAGCATTTCCGCATTGGTGGACATCGGCAACTATGTCATGCTGGAAATCGGTCAGCCGATGCATGTTTTCGATGCTGACAAGCTGTCGGGCAGTTTGATTGTCCGCCGCGCTCAAAATGGCGAGACGTTGGCGTGTCTGAACGAGAAGACCGTTACTTTGGCTGACAATACACTGGTGGTCGCTGATGAAAAAGGTGTGTTGAGCTTGGCCGGTCTGATGGGCGGCGAGGCAAGTGCGGTTTCTGATGAGACGCAAAATATTGTATTGGAAGCGGCTTGGTTTGCTCCTGAGATTATTGCCGGTAAATCTCGTCAATACGGTTTTGGTTCGGATTCTTCTTTCCGCTTTGAACGCGGTGTGGATTACCGCTTGCAAGCTGATGCCATTGAGCGTGCTACCGAATTGGTGTTGCAGATTTGCGGTGGCGCGGCCGGTGAAATGGTTGAGGCACAAGGCAAATTGCCTGAGGCAAAACAGGTCGAATTGCGTTTGGGCCGTCTGAAAACGGTATTGGGCGTTGAAATCCCTGCCGAGCAAGTTGAAATTATCTTGCAACACTTGGGTTTGCAGCCTGAGAAAACTGCAGAAGGCTTCCGTGTCACTTCTCCTAGCTTCCGTTTCGATATCGAAATCGAAGCCGATTTGATTGAAGAAATCGGCCGTGTTTACGGTTATGAAAATATCCCTGACGACTATACGTCAGGCCGTCTAAAAATGTTGGCTCTGCCTGAAACCAAACGCCCGCGTTTTGCGGTTTATAACGAAATGGCAGCTCGCGGTTACCGCGAAGTGGTTAGCTATGCGTTTGTGGATGAGCAATGGGAGCAAGACTTTGCTGCCAATACCAATCCTATCCGCCTGCAAAATCCGTTGGCGGCGCAGTATGCCGTCATGCGTTCTACGCTTATCGGCGGTTTGGTGGAAGTTTTGCAAAACAATTTGAACCGTAAGCAAAACCGTGTACGCGTATTTGAAATTGCCCGCGTGTTCCGCAAAGATTCGGCTGATCAATTTGTTCAAAACGAACGTATCGGCGGTTTGTGGTATGGCTCTGTGCTGCCTGAGCAATGGGGCGAGAAAACACGCAACGTAGATTTCTACGATATGAAAGCCGATGTTGAAAGCCTTTTGAAAAACAAAGAAGTATCCTTTGTGAAGACCGAACATCCGGCATTGCATCCTGGACGTGCCGCCAATATTGTTTCAGACGGCAAAGTAGTTGGTTTTGTTGGTGAGTTGCATCCGAAATGGCTGCAAAAATATGATTTGCCACAAGCGCCGCTGGTGTTTGAAATCGATATGGATGCGGTATTGGGCCGTGAGAAAACCCGTTATCAGACCGTATCCAAATTCCAGCCTGCACGCCGAGACTTGGCATTTGTAATGCCTGAAGCTGTAACGCATGATGATTTGTTAAATGCCCTGAAAGCAGCGGCAAACAAGCTGGTTCAAGAAATCAGTGTGTTTGACGTTTACCGCGGTACGGGCGTGCCTGAAGGCATGAAGAGCGTTGCCGTCAAAATCATTTTGCAAGATATGGAAAACACGCTGACAGATGAAGTCATCGAACCTTTGGTTGCGAAAATGATTAAAGCGGCAGCCGAAAAAGACGCACAGCTTCGCACTTAAAATAAGATAAAAGTTGTCGCCAAAAATCGCCAATCATATTTGATTTTTTGGTGAGGACTTGATTTTTAAAAGAATTTTGGTAATAATTGCACCAGTTTGAATGAAGGTAAACACATGACACTAACTAAAGCAGAATTGGCCGATATTTTGGTCGACAAAGTCAGCAACGTCACCAAAAATGATGCCAAAGAAATCGTCGAGCTCTTTTTTGAAGAAATCCGCAGCACTTTGGCGCGTGGCGAAGAAATTAAAATTTCCGGTTTCGGCAATTTCCAATTGCGCGACAAACCTCAACGCCCGGGTCGTAACCCTAAAACCGGCGAAGAAGTGCCGATTACCGCACGCCGTGTGGTAACTTTCCATGCCAGCCAAAAACTCAAAGGCATGGTGGAGCATTACTATGACAAACAACAATAATCCGGTTATTCCTGCCAAGCGTTATTTTACGTTGGATGAAATGTGCCAATTGGTGCAAATCAGTCCGGCTCAGTTTGCCCAATGGCAACATGAAAATAATGTTGTGATTGGATACGGTGGCGAACGATATACGCGCTCAGATGTTGTTAAGTTGTTGAAACTGAAAGATACGTTTGAACCGTATATCGATACGTTCAGCCGTGGCGCTTTGGATGCAAACGGCAACCCTGCCGCTAATGCGGAAGAAGTCCGTCATGGTCTGACGCAGATTTTGTCTGATTTGGAGCGTCATCTAGGTTCTGAACAACAAAACCATCATGTTGAGCTGTAATCGATAGGGAAACTCTGATCAAAAGTGCGAAGGCATACAAAGATTTGCATAATTGATTCTAATAAAGGCTGTTTGAATGATTTTCAGACGGCCTTTATTGTTTTATATTGCTTTCAAAATATCAGAATCTTGATTGCAAATGATTCTATGAAATAGCCGTAAATGTTATACTTAGCCTCTTGTTTGCCGATTGGGAAGAAACAGTCATTAGATAATGCGGATAGATACCGCCTTTTCATGGCAGACTGAGGTTTTTAAAACAAATGTAACGGCAGAATAAACAGGCTGCCGGACAACATTCAAATCGATGAAATGGATAGCAGAAAATGAGCAGAATCCAACAAACTTTTTCAGCGCTCAATGGCGCAAAAGCACTGATTCCTTATATTACGGTGGGTGATCCCAGCCTTGAAACAACCTTGGCATTGATGCATAGCTTGGTGGCTAACGGTGCCGATATTTTGGAACTGGGTGTGCCGTTTTCTGACCCGATGGCGGATGGTCCGACCATTCAGCGTGCGGCCGAAAGGGCGTTGGCAAATCATGTTTCTTTGCACGACGTATTGGAAACAGTGCGTTTGTTCCGCCAAACCAATGATAAAACGCCGATTGTGTTAATGGGCTATTTGAACCCAGTACATAAAATGGGCTATCAGGCGTTTGCGCAAGCGGCTGCCGAAGCAGGCGTAGATGGCGTGTTGACCGTGGATTCTCCGGTAGAAACCATTGCTCCTTTGCATGAGTCGTTGAAAGCGCAAGGTATTGATTGTATTTTCCTTATTGCGCCAACAACAACTGAGGAGCGTATTCAAACGATTGCCAAAGTGGCCGGCGGTTTTGTGTATTATGTATCGCTCAAAGGAGTGACCGGTGCGGCAAGTTTGGATACTGAAGAAGTTTCGCGTAAAATAGAGCTTTTGCGCAAATACATCGATATTCCGATTGGTGTCGGCTTCGGCATTAATAATGCGGAGAGTGCGCGTAAGATTGGAGCGGTAGCGGATGCCGTTATTGTCGGCAGCCGTATCGTCAAAGAGATTGAAAGCCACGCGGGTAGCGAGGCTGAAGCAGTAGGCGCGTTGGTTAAAGAGTTGAAAGACGCGATTCGCTAAATTTTCCATTCCATTGTTTCAGACGGCCTTACGTTCAACTGGCCGACTGAATTCTGAATCCTAAGGAGTCATTCATGAGCTGGCTAGATAAAATTCTTCCTCCGAAAATTAAAAACCGAAGCAGTTCGTCCAGCGTCCCTGAAGGCCTGTGGCACAAATGCCCGTCTTGTTCGGCAACGGTTTACTCAACCGAGTTGAAGCAAAACAGCGAAGTCTGCCCGAAATGTAATCATCACAATCCGCTTTCCGCGCGCGAACGTTTGAATCTGCTTTTGGATGAAGAAGGCCGTGAAGAGATTGCAGCCAATATTAAACCGACCGACCCGCTGAAATTCAAAGACAGTAAAAAATATCCTGACCGCCTCGTTGCTGCGCGCAAAGCAACCGGCGAAGACGATGCTTTGGTCGTTATGAGAGGCACCATGAACGGCCTGCCTGTCGTGGTAGCTGCGTTTGAATTCCGCTTTATTGGTGGCTCCATGGGTTCGGTAGTGGGCGAGCGTTTCGTTCAGGGTGTACGTCGTGCCGTTGCAGATAATTGTTCGTTTATTTGCGTAGCGGCTTCCGGTGGTGCGCGTATGCAGGAAGGGGTCAACTCTTTGATGCAGATGACGAAGACCAGCGCGGCTTTGCATTTGCTGACTGAAAAACGTCTGCCGTTTATTTCCGTATTGACCGACCCGACCATGGGCGGCGTATCTGCCAGCTTTGCCTTCTTGGGCGATGTGGTTTTGGCAGAACCAAATGCTCTGATTGGTTTTGCAGGTCCGCGCGTTATCGAGCAGACTGTACGCGAAACCTTGCCGGAAGGTTTCCAACGTGCAGAATTCTTGTTGGAAAAGGGCGCAATCGACCAAATCGTCGATCGCCGTTCCATGAAAAAACGTATCAGCGATTTGATTACTTTGTTGCGTCATGAAGGTAAAGTAACTGCTGCTTGATTAGCACAATAAGAAAGGCCGTCTGAAAATAATATTTCAGACGGCCTGAGACCTTTGCAAAATTCCTTTCCTTCCGACAGCCGAAATCCAAACACAGGTTTTCGGCTGTTTTTGTTTCAAATATCCACTGATTCTACCCAAATTCCCCAAAAATCCCCTAAATGTCTTGGTGGGAATTTAGGGGAATTTTGCAAAGGTCTCAGAGTGTTAATTTTTTTTGAGTAGAGAAATGATTTCTTTTAAAGCTAAAATCTCGTTTTCTTGTCGTTGGATAATTTCATTATGATGAGAGATTGTCAGTTTCAGTTTTTCATTTTCAGCTATTAATGCTTCATTGTTACCATAGTAATTTGATCCGTAATTGTGGCTATTATCCCCGACTAAAAGAAATAATGGTTTTTCTTTTGTAATCAATTCAACCACATCAATTTTAAAAATCTGTGCAATCTGATTCAATTTATCAAAAGTCAGTTTGGTTTGCCCGCGTTCTATCTTTGCATACCCATTAGCAGACATTGCTAATTTCTCAGCCATTTCTTCTTGAGACCATTGGTTCATTTCTCTCATTACTCGAATTTTTTCATGAA
>ERZ1699257.218-NODE-219-length-16230-cov-4.595541_pt1 | contig 16230 bp, 5 predicted proteins | sample MGYA00581521_ERZ1699257 | MGnify/ENA primary metagenome ERZ1699257 (study PRJEB42319, sample SAMD00040330) | human oral metagenome | material: saliva | host: Homo sapiens | study: EMG produced TPA metagenomics assembly of PRJDB4115 data set (Metgenomic analysis of... | reverse complement strand
GTTACTGGTTGGTTGCGGATTGGTGATTCGTGGTATTTCTTGAAGGAGTCGGGTGTGATGGTGACCGGTTGGGTGTGGATTGGGGGGACGTGGTACTTCTTCTCTGATTCGGGCCAGTGGAGCTGAGTGCCTGATCCCATGTCGCTAGGTGCTTCCGGCACCTGGGTTCGCGCCCCGGACTTCGTGTCCGGGGCGCGAACCCATAAAGTCCCAGGGTTTTCTCAGGTCGCCTCGGGGCTCCCACAAGGTTGGCCTCCTACAGTAGGTGCCATCACAAGGGAATACGGCACGGGTCTCGGGTCCGAGACATGCCGACGAGCTATGTTTGAGGAGTCATCTGGCAGAACTCGCACTGTGTTGATGGGATACGCCGGGGGGCCGACCGCCAGGTCGGCCCCCCGGCGTATGCGTCGTGCCATGCGGTGAGGCACTCCGTCAGGCGCGGACGGTCAGATGCTGGTGATGCCGGTCAGAGTCCGTGTGCCTGCGTGTGTACAGGGGGAACTGGTGTGGGGTGACAAGCGCGGGACAGGCGGCTTGTCGATGACGGCGCATGGTACTCCGGGTGGCGCGTGTGATTGAGGGTTTGACGTATCGTGAGAATGGTTGTTGCAAAAACTGGGTGACATCCCTGGGGGGAGTAGTGTGTGACAAGCGTTCGTGTCGCGTGGACCGAACCCTCGTTTTACCGAATTGTCAACACAGGGAGGCACATACATGTCTCATCGAAAAGTATCAGTGCTCACGTTAGCGCTGGCTGGGGCGGTTTCTTTTACGACGGTCGGCGTTCCTGCGACCTTCGCTGTCGACGCCGGGACAACAACGAGTGTCAGCGTTGTGTCACCGGCCGGGCAGCCCAATCCATCCGGGGACTTCGAGATCGATAAGAACGGTGTTCTCACCGCCTACACGGGAAGCTCCGCGGAGGTCACGATCCCCGATGGGGTCACCGAGATCAGCACTGAGGCGTTCGAGAACGCGCAGTTGACGAAGCTGTGGATCCCGGCGAGCGTGCGCGTCATCGGCGATGATGCGTTCGTGAGTCAGGACTTGAAGGAGATCACCTTCCAGGATGACGAGGCGCATCCCTCCCAGCTCGTCACGATTGGGGATCGCGCGTTCCAGTCAACGAGCCTCGCGACCATGGCACTGCCCGTTTCCGTCGTGACGATTGGTGACAATGCCTTCGCAGGGATGAGTAGGCTCACCTCGGTCCGTCTCGGAGCCAAGGTCGCTGCAGGTCAGCTGGTGGCCGCCTTCCCGGGCGCAAACGCGCTTACCTCCATTGAGGTCGACGCCAACAACGGCAACTATGCGAGCGTCGACGGCGTCTTGTATACGAAGGATCATTCGCACCTGATCGCCTATCCGCAGGCGAAGAACAAGGGTGGCTCCTACGCGGTCCTTGATGGAACCACCGACATCGATGAGTACGCGTTCGCGGATGCCTCGGTCACTTCCGTGACGCTGCCTTCCTCACTGCGCAGAATCGGCGATTACGCCTTTGAAAGCTCTCGGCTCACCTCGCTGACCCTGCCGGATTTGTTCGAGACAATCGGTTCCTGGGCCTTCTCGTACGCGTCGAATCTTGCCCGAGTGGACCTGGGCGGTACGACCAACGTCTCGGACGACGCGTTCCTGAACGACCTCGCGTTGACCGAGGTGAATCTGCGCCCCGACCTGGGACGGCTCGAGGAAATCGGCGAGGACGCATTCGGCGGCTGCACGAATCTGACCAGCTTGGTTGTTCCTGCGTCTGCCACCTCGGTCGAGGGCGTGTCGAATACCGGCGTGGATACGCTTGAGTTGGGGGATCGGGTCAGCAAGCTGAGCATCGTCACGCGCGGCATCCGGAACGTCCGTCACATCGTCGTGCGCGGCGGTGTGAACGGTGAGTTTTACTCCGAGGGCCAGGCCTCGAACGGTCGCCCGGAGAGCGCGTTCTTCGGTGAGGGCATGACGACGTTCTCCTTCTGGGGTGAGACGCCGCGCGTCGTTGTCCTGCCCGCGAGCCTCACGTCGCTGGAACTTGACGAAGACGCCGCCTCCGACGTGAAGGCGAACACAACGATTTACGTTGCCGGGGAGGAAGGATCGCAGGCCTGGAAGACGGTGAAGGCTGCGATGGAGAAGGCCGGATACGCGACGGCGAACCTGAAGGCATACTCCGCGCCCACGCTCGCTCTGTCGGGCACTGGCATCGCCGAGGCAGGGGCTGGGTATGCGCTGACCGCGAGCCTTGGTACGTCGACGACGGTGACCGCCACCGCTACCGGCGGTACCCAGAATGTGCGCGAGGCGCGCTTCGTTCAGGTTGGACCGGGGAGCGCCGAAACCGTCCTGCAGGACTGGAATGCAGTCACGTCCGGTGTGGCCTCGTACGCGTGGACGCCGACCAGCGGGGATGTGAGCCTGCGCGTCGACGTGCGCGATGCCTCGTACGCGCTCCACTCGACGACGCTGAGTGTCGTATCCTCCCCGGCTCCCCAGCCCCAGCCACAGGCCGGTGAGTGGAAGCAGGATTCTCGCGGCTGGTGGTACGCCAACGCGGACGGCTCTTACCCGAAGGACCAGGCGGTGACGATTGGTGGCACGGTCTACCGATTCGATGTGTCCGGATACATGCGCACGGGCTGGGTGAAGGACGACGGCTCGTGGTACTACCACACTGGATCGGGTGCTCAGGCGAGCGGCTGGACCCTCGTCGGCGGATCCTGGTACTACCTGGATCCCTCCAGCGGCGCGATGGCGACCGGCTGGCTCCAGATCTCGGGCACGTGGTACCACTTCTCGAATGGCGGCCAGTGGATCGGCTGATTGACGAGTCGACGAACTGCCCCGGGTCCGCTCCCCGGAAGATTCCGGGGAGCGGACCCGGGGCTTTCATCAGCCCGTGATGCTCAGCATGAGTGTCAACGTCGATGTCAAACGACGGTCGATGTACGCATACAAGTTATTTCATGGTCAGAGTCCTTCCCGCGTGTGACAGCGAAATGATGGTCATGAGCGTGCTCCGTCACCAGAACATGCGAATATGACTTTGACAGATCATGGAAAAAATTCGCAATAAGCATGTCGCAGTAAGCACCTGTATCGTCTACCCTTGACGGTAGGGACTGCTGCACGTTGCATCCCCTGTCCATTTGTTAACGAAGTGAGCCACAGATGATTCACCGTCGATTGTCGGCACTGGCGCTCGTCGCCGCCGGTGCCCTCGTTGTCACTACAACGACGATGCTGCCCTCGTTCGCGGCCGACGCGGACCGCGCCGAGGCCTCGTCACCGAACCTGGCCGATGCCACCTCACCGTTCACGATCATCGTCCACCTTGAGGAGGGGAGCGGCGACCCTGCTGCCAGGCTCGCCGATGCCAAGAAACGTATTGGTGACGCCGTCGCCCAGGCCTCGCCGGGCGCGACCATGGAGGTCGTGCGGGACTACACGCACGCTTTCGAGGGCGTCGCGATCAAGGCGCCGGCTTCCGCGCTCTCGGCCATCAAGGCAACGCAGGGCGTGGCGGGGGCCTTTGTTGAGGGGTACCACGATCCGGTCACTGACCCCGACTTTTGGAGCATCCAGGGCGGGTACGGAAAACCTGCTGATTCGTCAGATCTGGGCGCGGCCTCGCGTATGACCGGTGCTGCGGCAGCCTCCCAGAGGGGCCAGGGACAAGTCATCGAGGTCATCGACACGGGGGTTGACACCTCGCACGAAGCCTTCGCGGGCGTGATGGACGCCGCCTCGCTGCGCCTCACGCAGACGGACATGACGTCCCTGATGACAGACCTCGGTGCTGGCAAGAACGGCGCATGGATCAGCGACAAGATCCCCTTCGCCTACGACTATGGCGACGGTGACGCGAATGTGATACCGGGTAGCGAGGGCGGATGGGCATCCGAACAGGGCACGCACGTCGCGGCTCTCGCGACCGCCAACGACACTGCCTTGACGGGTGCGGCCCCCGGCGCACAGCTCATCGTCGAGAAGGCTACCAGGGGGAACACATACACCGCGAACGACAGCGCCTTGCTGGCCGCTCTCGACGACGCGGCAGTGCTGAAGCCTGACGCGATTACCGTCTCCTTCGCGACGCTCGAGGGGATGAGCACTGACTCGGTCGCGCTCTACTCGCAGGTGTACCAGACCCTCAACGATCAGGGCATCGTCGTGAACGCGCCGGCTGGAAATAACGAGAACAACAGCTACGCCAGTGACCCGGATGCGGGGCTGCTCGGCTTCCCCGCGTTCTACCCCTCGACCCTGGCGGTGGCCTCGGTCGATGAACAGACCATGGCGGAGCAGGGGTCGCAGCCGATCAGCGTCTCCGACTTCTCCGGTACGGGCGCGACCTACGACCTGCGCCTCAAACCCGAGATCGCTGCCCCCGGCGGGGCCGTCATGTCGGCCAGCCCCGGGAACTACTACGGCCGCATGTCCGGCACGGCCGAGGCCTCGGCTCAGGTTGCGGGTATCGCCACCCTCGTGCGTCAGCGTGTGGCGACCGACCCGGCCTTCGCGGGGATGAGTGCGGCGGAGAAAAACGCTGTGGTCACCAACTTCCTGATGGGCACTGCGCGCCCGATGCCGGACGCGACGCAGACCGACGGGACCTTCTATTCGCCGCGCCGCGTTGGCGCGGGCCTCGTGGACGCGGTGGGGGCCACGACCTCGCCGGTCTACCCGAGCATGGTCGGAGTTGTGGACTCCTCGCGCCCCAAGGCTGACCTGGGCGATGGTACGAACGGGTGGAGCTTCCAGGTGCAGCTGACCAACGTGTCCGACGCCGCCCACACCTACACGCTCGGCGGCCAGGCCCTGTCCGAAGACGTCCAGAGCATGCTCTTCACCGGCCACTCCACCAACTGGGCGGGTAAGGGGATCAACCTGACCTTCTCCTCCGACTCCGTGACCGTTCCCGCGAAGTCGAGCGTGACCGTGACCGTCACGGTGACCCCGAAGGACGAGTTTGCCTCGTACGCGACGAGCAACACGCCCAACGGAACCTTCATCGACGGTGCCGTGACCTTCACGAGCACAGACGGGCAGCCCGACCTGACGGTTCCCTACCTGGGCTTCTACGGCTCGTGGGGAGCGGCGAGCGTCTTCGATCAGCAGCGCCCGAACAACCACAAGGTCGGCTTCGGTACGACGCTCATGAGTGGCAACCTGCCGTTCGGGCAGTTCAACCCCTTCGAGATCGAAGACGAGAGGGCGCTGCACGATTTCAACCCCGAGGGCTTCGTCATCACGCGTTCCACGAAGGCTGGCGCGCGTACCGAGGCTGCTACGGGGACCATCCTCCTGCGCGCCGTCCCGTCCCTGACCTACACGGTCACGAACGAGGCCGGGGCGACCGTGAGCACCTACACGTGTGATCGCGCGGACAAGGCGTTCTACGACGACCACTGGCGCGGCATGCACAATGTTGAGTTCATGTCGCCCGGATGTGCTCCGGGCTTTGACGGCTACGACGCGGACGGTAATGAGATGCCCGACGGCCGCTACACGGTGACGATTGAGGCCGTCACCTACGGGCCGTCGTCAACGACTCAGCAGACCAGCTACAGTTTCGCGGTGGACACGGCCTCGCCCGTCATCTCGAACGTTGCAATCACGGGCGAGGGGGACGCTGCCAGACTGTCCTTCGACGTGACCGACGCCTCGCCGATTGCCGGCTTCGGCTTCAAGGCCACCCCGGACGGCGCGCTCACCCTGTGGAAGGAAGAAGAGTATCCGGGTCACCGCGCAGACGACGGCCTCTTCCACGAGCACTATCACGTGAAGATTGTCGATGTCCGGAATCGGCTCGGCGTCGATCCTTCGACCATCTACCTCTACGCGTGGGACTGGGTCGACAACGAGGGGACGACGACCGCGACCATCAAGCCGGTCGCGATGACCTCCTTGTCGGTGTCGCCTGAGTTGGCGTCGCTGGTGGTGGGGGAGAGTGTGACGCTGTCTGCCTCGCATGAGCCTGTGGATGCGACGGTGATGTCTGTGGTGTGGTCGTCGTCGGACGAGGCTGTGGCGACGGTGAGTGCGGATGGTGTGGTTACGGCGGTGGGTGTGGGGGATGCGACCGTTACGGTTGTTGACCCGACCCAGTCTTCTGTGATGGCCAGTGCGACCATTCATGTCAGTGCGCCTGTTCCTGCGCCGAAGGCTGGCGTGTGGAAGCGTGGGGTGCTCGTGGGTGGTGGTATCGCTACGAGGATGGTTCTTACCCGGTTGATGCGGCTGTGGTGATTGATGGTTCCACGTATCGTTTTGATGCGGCTGGGTATATGCGTACTGGGTGGGTGAAGGATCAGGGTGCTTGGTATTACCACTCGTTGTCGGGGGCTCAGGCCAGCGGCTGGGTGTCCAGTGGCGGTCGCTGGTATTACCTGAGTCCTGACAGCGGTGCGATGGCGACAGGCTGGGTGCAGGTGGTGTCCACCTGGTACTACCTGAATCCCTCTGATGGTGCGATGGCCACCGGGTGGCTGAAGGAGGGTGGTTACTGGTACTACCTGCAGCCCGCTAGTGGCGCGATGACGACGGGCTGGTTGAAGATTTGGGGTACCTGGTACCACTTCGCCGATAACGGTCAGTTGATCAGCTAGGTGCCTGAGCTGAATCGCTGAACCCTGCGCCCGCGCCTCCCGGTCAGATTATCGGGAGGCGCGGGCCCATTGTGTCGGCAGGAAACGGGGAGGTGTGACAGTCAACAGTTCCGCGTTTTTCATTGTTATTGCAGGTAATGGTCGATTATAAAGGTGGCGTTGAGCAACGTGATGGCAGTGCGGAGATATCTTCCAGTAGGTACATGCTCAGACTTCCTGGGATTATGTATGACAGACTGCGGTGTCATCATTTGACACGGTAGCCTCACACACGCTTGTCAATACAGGGAGAAATAGTGTCCCATCGAACTCACGTAGCGCTGTCGTTTGCGCTGGTCGGTGCTCTTGCCGTCGGCGCGCTGAGCGCCCCCACCGCGCTCGCGGCGGACACGGCCATGGCCGCCCAGCAGGGCAACGTGCAGGCCTTAGCAGTTGCTGGCCCGATCCGGGATGTCCCGACGCAACATATGCGATTGTGGCCGGGAAGTACCGCGCTCGTTCCCGGACAAGCCGTCATGTTTGAGGCGCTGTCTGACGCGTCACCGGTTGATCACTCCGAACTCACATGGACGTCGTCGGATACCTCGATCCTCGCCGTTAGCGACAAAGGCCTCGTGACGGCCATCGGTGAGGGTGAGGCCACGATTAGCGTGAAGCGTCGCGCCGAGCCAACTGACGTCGCGGCCGTTCCCGTTCGGGTCCACGCTGTCTCCGAGGAGGCCGGAATTGAGCTGTCTGCCTCGTCGATGGTGTCCACCGTCGGCAAACCCCTGTTCCTCAACGCGCTCCTGGCTCCTTCCCTGCGGGGCAGCCGCGTCGAGTGGGCGCTTAGCTCCGCATCGCTGGGTTCCATTGCTCCCGACGAGGGGGAGCCCACGGCCATCTTCACTCCTTCCATGCAGGCGGGCGTCGGCACACTGACCGTGACCGTGACGACCCCCGCGGGCGTTGTCAAGACCGTCACCGTGACAGTTGATGTCCTAGCAGACGATACGGGCGACTTCGTCATGGACGACAGTGGCGTCCTCATTGCGTACCGGGGAGCTGACGCCGAAGTAGACATCCCTGCGGGCGTGAGCGCAATCGATTCGCACGCTTTCTCCGACGCGACCCTGCGTACGGTCCGTATCCCCGCGAGCGTCCGCCGCATCGACAACGAAGCCTTCTACGGAACCGGCCTGGAGGAGATTATCTTCCAGGATGATGAGGCCGCTCCCTCCGAACTCGCAGAGCTGGGCAGCCGCGTCTTCTCCAACACCAACGTCCAGACGCTCACTCTGCCGCGCTCCCTCGTCACCATCAACGGCGATGCCTTCGCCGACATGAGCAAGCTGGCCTCTGTCCACCTGGGGCCGGAGGTCGCTGCGGACCAGCTCGTCGGCTCCTTCGCGAACACCCCCGAACTCGCGCGCATCCAAGTCGACGCTGGCAACCCCAACTACGAGAGCCTCGACGGTGTGCTGTATACACGCGATCACACGCACCTGATCGCCTACCCGGCGGCCAAGAACGCGGGAGGGGCCTACACGGTCGCGAGTGGGACGACGGACATTGACGACCTCGCCTTCCTGGGAGCGCAGAATGAGTCTGTGACGTTCCCCGACACCCTGCGTCGCGTCGGTGATCAGTCTTTCGAGGGAACAGCTCTCACAACCCTCACGCTTCCCGATGGCTTCGAGACCATGGGGGCCTCGGCGTTCTGGCAGATGCCCGCGCTCGTCTCCGTCGACCTGGGTGGGGCCACGGGGGTGTCCACCAGTGCTTTCCGCTACGATGCCGCGCTCAGCGAGGTCACCTTCCGACCCGACCTGGGTCGTCTGACCTCCATCGGTGAGGGTGCATTCGTCGGTATTTCAGCGACGACAGTCACTATACCGGACACAGTGTCAACCATCGCCGAGGAGGCCTTCTCGAAGAACCCAGCCCTGACCTCGTTCCATGTCGGCGCATCCCTGAACTCCCTCGGCGACTACGCCCTGGGAGAGAACGACAACCTCGCCACCCTCAGCGTCAGCCCCGACAACGCCTCGTTCGTTGTCGACAGCGGAGCGCTCTACCACAACGACTTGTCCGCGCGTACCCTGGTCCGCTATGCGCCCGCGAGTTCAGCCAGCGAGGCGACCGTGGCCGCGGGGACGACGGCGGTCGGGGCCGGAGCCTTCGAGAATGCCACGTCGCTGCGGCGCGTCATCCTGCCCGAGGGACTGACCGCTATCGGCGACGAGGCCTTCGACGGCTGCGCGAACCTCGTCGACATGGCGATCCCAGATTCCGTCGAGGTCGCCCGAGGATTGACGGGCACCGGCCTGGACACCATTGAACTGGGGGCACAGGTGCGCGACCTGTCGCTTACCCCGCGAGGCGCCCGCAGCGTCCGTCACCTCATCGTGCGCGGAGGCATCGACGGCACCTTCTACAGTGAAGGAACATCGGAGGGCGGACGTCCCGAGAGCGCCTTCTTCGGAGAAGGGATGACCAGCTTCACCTTCTGGGGCGAGATGCCGCGCGTCCTGGTGCTTCCCGCCACCGCCACGCAGGTCACCCTCGCCGAGGGAATGGCCCCTGAACTCAAAGCGGACACGAGCATCTACGTGGCCTCCGCCGAGGGTACCTCCGCGTGGACTATCGCGACGGCTGCGATGGAGAGCGCGGGCTACGATGCCTCGCGCTTGTCGGTGTACGAGGCCCCGACGCTGGGCGTGTCTGGCACCGGCATCGCCGAGGCCGGGGTTGGGTACACGCTCGTGGTGTCCCCGGGGGCACCTGCGACCGTGGAGATCACAACAGGCGGCGGCGTGGCGACGGGGCGCGAAGCCCGCGTCGTGCGGGTCGGAGCGAACACAACCGAGACGCTCCTGCAGGACTGGACTGCCATGACGGACGCGGCGGAAGAGAAGGCCTCGACGCTCATCTACACGTTTACACCGTCTCTGACTGACAGTGAGCTGCGCGTCGACGTCCGCGACGCATCAGGTATTCAACAGTCGGCCACGGTGAGTGTGACCGTGAACCGTGTCCTGCCCCCGCTGCCCCTGCCCGATCCGAACGACGATCCTACTCCTGCGCCGGTGGAGGACCCAGATCCCACCGGAGCCAAGCCCTCGCCGGTCATCGACGATGATCCTCAGCCTGTTCCTGCGCCGAGCCAAACGCCTGTTCCCGCGCCGAGCCAGACGCCCGCTCCCGCGCCGAGCCAGACGCCGGGTCCCGCACCGAGTCAGCCGCCTGCTCCCGCACCGAGTCAGCCGCCTGCTCCCGCACCGAGTCAGCCGCCTGCTCCCGCACCGAGTCAGCCGCCTGCTCCCGCACCGAGCCAGACGTCGATCCCTCAACGGCAGACGGGGGAGTGGGTCTGGGGTGCTCGTGGCTGGTGGTATCGCTACGCCGACGGCTCCTATCCGGTCGGTACAGCTGTGACTATTGGTGGTCGGGTTTACCGCTTCGATGCGGCCGGCTATATGCGCGTCGGCTGGGTTCGTGACAATGGTGTCTGATACTACCACCTGCGTTCGGGCGTGCAGGCCACCGGCTGGATTCGCAGTGGCGGCTCGTGGTACTACTTGACGCCCGGCAGCGGAGCGATGTCCACCGGCTGGGTGAGCGACGGATGGGCCTGGTATCGGTTTGCTGACTCAGGTCAGTGGGTCGAGTAGTCGAGTGACCTAGCGCGAGGGCGTGGTCGACCGAGTGGTTGGCTGCGCCCTCGCGTTACTTTCATCCGATGTTCCACAGTGTTTCACGTGTATCGAGTGGTGTTTTCTCGTGAGTTCAGTCGTGCGTATGTGCATTCTGAACAGTTGGGCAAAATAACCTATAACCTAACATGTCACATGTTTGACATATGCTGAGAAAATATGGTAAAAAGAGCATCTGTCAAGGGGTCAACATACTAGGCTTGAACACGGATTACGCCACATAGCAGTGGGCGTTCCCCTCCACTAGTTCTCAACCAAGCGAGGTGTACATGTCCCATCGAACATTTTCAGCGGTCGCGCTGGCAACGACCGGCGTCCTGGCCCTGACCGCGCTGAGCGTGCCTGCGGCCACCGCCGCGGGCATCGGTGTGACCGGAACTCTCCAGCCCGCAACAGCTGAAGCACCCAGCATCGGTGTGCCGACGACGAGGCTGGACGTGTGGCCGACTGCTACCGCCCTGGCACTGGGCCAGAACGTCATCTTCGACGCCTCCTACGATTCGGGAAACTTCGACCCCGGCATCATCGTCTGGACGTCGTCGGATGAGTCGGTTCTCACCGTTGACCAGGAAGGAAACGTCAGCGCGGTCGGTGTCGGTGAGGCGACGATCACCGTGATCGACAAAGATAATTCGAGCCTGACCTCCACGTCCACGGTTCAGGTCCGTGAGGTCCCCGAGGACGTGGGCATGGAGCTGTCCGTTCCCGAGGTGTCAGCCATCTTCAACCATCAGGTCTACCTGCACGCGCTCCTCGCCCCCTCCCTCCAGGGAAGCGCAGTCACCTGGAGCATGGACCCCTCCACTCTTGGGCAGTTCTATAGCCGCGACGATGCATCGTCGATCGACTTTCAGGGTGCTGAGCAGGCGGGAACCGGCACACTGAGCGCGACCGTCACGAGCGAGGCAGGGGTGACTAAGACTGTGACTGTGCCCGTGACGGTCCAGCCCGATCCTCGCGGCGACTTCATCACGGACGATGACGGTGTCCTCGTCCAGTACCAGGGAAAGAGTCAGGACGTTGAAATCCCCGAGGGAGTCACGGGCATCTCTTCCGGTGCTTTCCCGTCCCAGCTGACCAAGGTGTGGGTGCCCGCCAGTGTGCGCACCATCGACTACGAAGCCTTCAAAGGCACCAACCTGCAGGAAATTACCTTCCAGGATGACTCGGCCCACCCCTCCCAGCTCACAGCAATCTACGACGAAGCGTTCTCCAACACCCCTATCGAGACGCTGACGCTGCCTCGCTCTGTGCAGACGGTCGTCGGTGCCTTCGATGGCATGGCGGGCCTGAAGACGCTCCACCTGGGACCCAATATCGGCCCGGGTCTCCTGGTCGGGGACTTCCAGTACACGCCGAGTCTGACGACCATCGACGTGGATCCGGACAACGCGAACTACACCAGTGACGAGGGCGTTTTGTACACGAAGGACCACTCGAGTCTCATCGCATACCCGACGGCCAAGAACCCTGGAGGGAGCTACGCCGTCCTTGAGGGGACGACTACCATCGAACAATCCGCTTTCGAGAACGCACAGGTTGCTACCGTGACGATGCCTTCTACGTTGCGGACGATCGGCTCGCAGGCATTCACACATTCACACCTGACCTCGCTGACACTGCCCGACGGCTTCGAGAGCGCGGGGTATTGGGCATTCGCGTACGCGGAGAAACTGACGAGCGTCGATATTGGAGGTGCCACGTCCCTGCCCGACGGTGCCTTCATATACGCTCGCAGCCTGGCCAGTGTGAACCTGCGACCGGACCTCGGCAGGCTCACGATGCTCGACGGGAGTTCCCTGATGGGGACCGCCCTGACCTCTCTGACGCTGCCCGATAGCGTCACGTCCATTGGACAGTGGTCTCTTGCGAGCAACACCTCCCTCACACAGCTGCACCTGGGAGCGGGCCTGACATCCATTGGCTCCGGTGCTCTCAGCGGCGACACCGCCTTGGCAACTGTGACCGTGAACCCAGCCAATGCCTCGTTCTCTGAGGTAGATGGCGTCCTCTACACCAAGGACGGGGCCAGCCTGATCCTGTACCCGGCGTCCCGAGCTGGCAACGAGTACGAGGTGCCCGCCGGGACCACTGAGATCGGTATCCAAGCATTCGACAGGGCCAGCTCGCTTACCCGGGTCATCCTGCCCGAGGGGCTGACGACCATCGGCTACTCGGCCTTCAACGGGTGCACCAACCTGGTAGACATGACCTTCCCCGAGTCGCTTGAAGTCGTTCGCGGCATCCAGAACACCGGCCTAGATACCGTCATCCTGGGATCGAAGGTGCGCGAACTCTTCATGCCCACGCGCGAGAACCTGGCACCCCGCCACCTCATCGTGCGTGGCGGCGTGAATGGCAAATACTACACCGACGGAGAACCCTCCAACGGCCGCATCGAGAGCGCTTTCTTCGGCGAAGGTATGACGAAGGTGGACGTGCGCAGCAAGGGTCCCAAGGTCATCGTCCTGCCCTCGACCATTACCTCCTTCCAACTCGACCCCTTCTCCTCGCCTGGCTACAAGACCGACGCGCAGGTCTACGTGGCAGCAGCCGAAGGATCTCCCGCATGGGAGGTCGCCAAGGCCGAACTCGTCAAGGAAGGCATCGACCTGTCCCACCTGCACGTCTACACCCCCGCCCAGCTCACGCTGAAAGGCATCGACGCTACCAATGACGAGGCCGGGGGCGCGCTCGCGTGGAAGGACGCGTCGGTGAGTGTCACCGCCACCGTGAACGGTGGCGTGCCCGAGGGCCGCGAGCTGCGCGTCACCCAGGTCGGCGCGGACGGGACTGAGACCCTCGTCCAGGACTGGACGGCGATGAACGCGGGCGACGGGAACGCCTCAACCCTGGCATTCTCGTGGACGCCCACCGAAAGCGCGCCGTCCTTGCGCGTTCAGACGCGCGACGTCACGCATGTGAGCGCCGAGCAGACGACGGAAGCTCAACTCTCGCCCGCGCGCGTGACGGGAGAATGGAGCCGCACGCTCTTCGGCTGGCGCTACGTCTATCCGAACGGTACGTATGTCAAGAGCCAAACCATCATGATCGACGGCAAGATCTACCGATTCGGCTCGGATGGCTTCATGCGCACGGGGTGGATCTACGACGAGGGTGCATGGCGCTACCACGACTCTTCCGGTGCCATGCAGACCGGCTGGGTGAATGTCGAGGGAGGCTGGTACTACCTGACGCCGGGAAGCGGCGCGATGGCCAAGGGCTGGCTCAAGGACGGTGGAACCTGGTACCACCTGAGCGTCAACACCGGACGCATGACCACAGGCTGGCTGCGCGGTGACGACGGGTGGTACTACCTGCGCCCCAGCGGTGCGATGGCCACCGGCTGGATCCAGATCGGGTGGACCTGGTACCAGTTCTCCGACAGTGGCAAGTGGATTCATTAGGATCCGACGCATAATCCCAGCGTTTTCACAGGAAGCTCCGGTTGTCTCCACAGACTCGACGCTTACAGTTGGTGCCACCACAAGGCAATGTTGTGCGGGCCACACGGGTCCGAGTAACGCCGACGAGCTACGTTTGAGGAGTTATCTGAGAGAACTCGCACTGTGTTGATGGGATATGCCGAGGGGCCGACCACCAGGTCGGCCCCTCGGCATATCTGCACGCGCTCGTGGGTCGGCGCTTGGCACGGAAGGACGACAGGAATGCGACAAACCGTGTCGCGGTTACCGACAACGCATACTGCGCAGGTGGGGAAAGCTCCCCATAATTGTGGAGGCGCTCTTAGTGCCAAGCTTGTCAAACACAGACGCTAACGAAGTGAGACTCAGATGACCCACCGCAGAACGTCGGCACTCGCGCTGGTGGTTGCCGGCACCCTTGGCGTGACAACACTCGCTGTCCCGGCTGCGCGTGCAGCTGACGGGGGAGTACGTCCCCACTCCGGCCCCACCCCTCCCAGCGTGGAGCAGCCCGCGAACCCCGCCCCGGCCTCGTCGAGTGACGAGCCAACCACGATCATCGTCCAACTCGAGGCCGGGGCTGAACGCGCGCAGACACGGGAGCGGATCACCGCCTCCGTTGCCGAGGCCCTACCCTCCGCGAGCGTCACGACGCTGCGTGAGTACACCCACGCACTCCAGGGCTTCGCGATCGAGGCACCCGCGTCCGCGCTCGCTGCTATCCAACGCACGGAGGGTGTCAAGACCGCCGCCGTTGCGCGCAGCGTCACGCCCATGGCCGAGAACGATGCCGCCCCCGCTGGTGCGCCTGTCCTGAAGAACGCGTCCGCGCTCGAAACGACCCGCGCCAACCAGGCCGCCCAAAAAGGCGACCACCAGGTCATCGAAGTCATCGACTCTGGCCTCGACACGAGCCACCCCGCCTTCTCCGGTGCGCTCGATGCCGCCTCCCTGCGCATGACGCAGGCGGACGTCACCGCACTCGCGCCGAGCCTGCCCCACGCCACAGGGGGCACGTGGGTCAGCGAAAAAATCCCCTTCGCCTACGACTACGCCGACAACGATGCCGACGTCGTACCCGCTTCCGAAAAAGACCTGAACCACGGCACGCACGTCACCGCCATCGCAGCCGCTAACGGCGGCGAGGTACGCGGCAGCGCCCCGAACGCGCAGATCATCGTCGCCAAGGTCATCCAGGATGCCGACGGCGTCATGTCCGACGCCGCCATGCTCGCTGCCCTCGACGACGCCCTGGTCATCAAGCCCGACGTCATCAACATCTCGCTGGGCGACGACTCCGGCATGAGCAGCGAGGCCGGGACCATCTTCGCCGACGTCTATAAGGCGCTCGTGGACGCGGGCATCACCGTCAACGCCGCATCCGGCAATGCCTTCTCCACCGCGTACGGTAACAACTCTGGGCAGAACAAGCCCTTTGCCTCCGACCCCGACACGGGCACTCTTGGCGAGCCTGCCTCCTATCGATCCACTCTGGCGGTCGCCTCGGTCGACGCGCAGGACACCTCGCCCTACGTCCTGCTCGGCGACCGTAAAATCCCCTACGGGATCGCCATCGACGGCAAGGGCGACCCGGTGCCCAGCCTGCGCGACATCCCCGAAAAGACCTACCGGATCGTGTATGAGCACTCCGGAGGCAGTGATGAGGTGCAACGCTACTGGAGCACGAACCGCTACGACCTGTCGGACGCCATCGTCCTCGAGGACAAGGGCGGCATGGACACCCGTCTCGACATCCCGATGACCGACGACCTCAAGGCCAGCTACCTGACGCAGGCCACTCCGCCGCCCGCCGCCCTCATCATCGCCGACACCGATGAGGCGGATGCGCCGTACCAGGCCATTCTGGAGTCCACCCGCGAGATGCCGACGGTGACCATCACGAAGAAGGACAGCGACGCGATCCATGACGCGATACGCGACGCCGAGGGAGAAGACGTCTACCTGACCGTTACCCACTCTGGCATCGTCCTGTCCTCGAGCAACCCGACCGCCTCCGAATTCTCCGCGTGGGGCGTCACCCCCGACCTGCGCCTCAAGCCCGAGGTCGCGGCCCCCGGCGGCAACATCACCTCGGCGATCCTGAACGGCGAGTACGCGAGCTCGTCGGGCACCTCCATGGCCTCCCCGCACGTCGCGGGCATCAGCGCCCTCGTGCGCGAGCGCATCGCCTCCGACCCGCTCTTTGGCGGCATGGACGCTGCGCACAAGAATGCGGTCGTCACGAACTTCCTCATGGGAACCGCCCACCCGCTCATCGACGTTGAGCTGGGTGATGGCACCTTCTACTCCCCGCGCAAGGTCGGCGCAGGACAGGTTGACGCGGTCGCGGCCACGACCTCGTCAGTGTACCCGACCGTGATCGGGGCCTCCGACCCCTCGCGACCTAAAGCCGACCTGGGCGACGGCACGAAGGGCTGGACCTTCCAGGTGCAGCTGACGAACCTTGCGCCCGAGGCACGCACATACACACTCGGTGGGCAGGCC
>ERZ1699257.217-NODE-218-length-16264-cov-5.610646_pt1 | contig 16264 bp, 14 predicted proteins | sample MGYA00581521_ERZ1699257 | MGnify/ENA primary metagenome ERZ1699257 (study PRJEB42319, sample SAMD00040330) | human oral metagenome | material: saliva | host: Homo sapiens | study: EMG produced TPA metagenomics assembly of PRJDB4115 data set (Metgenomic analysis of... | reverse complement strand
GTGCCACCTACGCGGGCCTCTTCCCCGAGAACGTCGGACGCTTCGTCCTCGACGGAGCCCTCGATCCCTCGCTCAGCATCGAAGACGTCTCCGCCATGCAGATGCGCGGCCTCGATGCTTCTCTTCAGCAGTGGATCGTCGACTGCGCCACCCAGTCCACATGCCCGATGGGACGCACCAAGGACGAAGGCATCTCGAACGTACGAGCCTTCCTCGAATCCCTCGACAAGGCCCCGCTTCCCACCAGCGACCCCGACCGCCCGCTCACCGAGAGCCTCGCCATCACCGCCATGATCGGTGCCATGTACAACACCCAGTGGTGGCCCCAGCTCTCTGACGCGTACGCCGACGCGGTGCGCCGAGGCGCCGGCAGTGCGCTGCTTGAGATCGCCGACCTCATGAACTCGCGCAACCCCGACGGCACCTACGCCGATAACTCGACCGACGCGATCAACGCGATCAACAACCTGGACTACGAACCCGAAGGCACGACCGACCAGTGGATCGAACGCGCCGACGCACTCAAGAGCGAACTGCCGATCCTGGGCCGCTACGTCGGCTACCCCTCCGCCGGCCTGTCCGCCTGGCCGACCGAGCACGCCGATCGCCAGCCCATTCACGCGACCGGTGCCGCCCCCATCCTCGTCATCGGCACCACGCACGACCCCGCCACTCCCTACCCGATGGCGCAGAGCCTGGCCGAACAGCTCGACTCCGGCGTCCTCATCACCGTCGAGGGCTGGAACCACACTGCGTACCGTCGCGGTGCCGACCAGTGCGTCGTGAGGGCCGTTGAAGACTACCTGGTCAAGGGCAACGCGCCCCAGAACGGACTCACCTGCCAGTAGGTCCAATCGGTCCGGTCGATTCAGTCAGTCCGGTCGATCCGGTAGACCCAGTCGGTCCGGTCGATCCGGTAGGTAGTGACCCACGACATTGCTGGATTGGTTGTCCTGGTTTGCGTAATGGCCCGTTCGTCCAGTAGAGTTGTGCCGTTGCCTGCGCGCCCCGGAAACGGCGGAACGGCAGGCGCGGCCGCCTTAGCTCAGTCGGCAGAGCGATTCACTCGTAATGAATAGGTCGTGGGTTCGATTCCCACAGGCGGCTCAGAAGCGTCCACCCCTACAGGGGTGGACGTTTTCGTCTATCTACGAGGCTCGGGCGGAGTGCGCGGGCGAGCGTGTGGGTTATAGGGTTAGGGTGTCCCGAGCTGCGGGTGCACGTGGCTGCGGGTGCCCCGGGCTGGTGCCGCTATCGCGGCCGGGCTGCTTGGTGTGCCCGTGGGCGGCGGCCCGCCCGCTCGCCGTCCGCGCCGCGAGCTTCGCTCGGTGCGTCGTCTCGAAGCCCGGCCAGGCCCTGCCGCCGCCCACCGGCACCGCAGCCTGGCCCTCCGGCAGCCTCCGCACTGGCGCTGGTGGGGTTTTTCTATACGAAGCCTTTTGGTGGCGTGTCGCCGACGTGTCAGACCCTCGCGTAGCGAAATTCCCCCGTTTGGTGGTGGTGAGGTCGCGGTTCGTGGTGGTGTGGTGCTCAAAGTGCAGACCACCTCGGCGAAAAACGCTGAAAATGGGCTGTTGTGGGCGAGGTGGTCTGCGTTTTGGGCACAACGGCGTCTGGTAGGGTGTGTTGTTCGCGCGCGAACTCGATGTTGCGAGCGGTAACCCGCTACGTCGCATACAAACCCGCTATTCGGAGCGTGGGCGGGACTGCCCACGCACGCATTAGCGGGTTAGCGTGCGGTTTAGAGGGTTCACGTGTGACATGGCGGGCTCGGATATAACTTGGGACCCACGTGCGGGTTAGGGAAACCGCGTGGGGCTGAGTGGCCTCGCGAGGATTTGAAGTGTTGCGGTGAAATAGATCGTGCGGGGCAGCGGTTGCAGCTGGGCTCATCTATTGGCAGTATTAACCATTCAATACGCAGATAAACCCTATCGAGGCATGGTGGGCGGCTCGCCCAGGCAGTCACCTATCGGTTTAACGTGCGTGTCAGAAGCAGTTCGGTCAAGTCTTCGCTGTGCCCGCCGGACGAGGGCCGTTGCGTACGTGGATAGGTTGTTGTCTCATGGATAGGTTATGGGCATGCGGATAGCTTATTAACCTATCCGCGTGGCGATAATCTATCCGCATCGTCGTAACCTATCCGCAAAAGAGCTGAATTGGTCGCAGCTGTGGTCTCTCATCCGGTGGACTCGCGTGTTCTGGATAGGAACTGCTCTTTTGGATAGGTTACTTTTCTATCCAGAACGCCGTCACTTATCCAGATTGACGGTTCCCATCCAGTTTGCCGATGCTCTCCGTCCGCACGGACATGGGATGTGCCTGCGATTGCTCGGCAACGGCGTCATTCCCCAACGCCATCCACACGGGCATGGGGCATGTACGCACGATCTGACAGTGTGAGCAAGGCGGCCGCCTCGCGCGGGCGCGAAGGTGCGTACGCTTAAACGCATGAAGCAACCGTAACCTTGGCGAAGATTGGTAAGGCGATCCTATCCCATAGGACAAAGGTCCCAATGACGTAAAAACGCCTAAAACGACGGTTCTATTCCCGAGTTTGACAGTATCGTGAAACATTTGACTAAACAGTGGATAGCACTAGAAATTGTGGGACCAAGGGACCATCATGGATGTGTCTGAAGGGCACGGTCCCACAAGGGCTAACCCCGCACCGAAATGATACGTAGAGGAGATTCATCATGACCGTTGAGTCCACTGGTTTCAAGGCTTCCGACGTTCTCGCAGGTAACCTGCAGAAGGTTCTCACCGACGTGACGGCGCTGTCCCTCGTGGGCAAGCAGCTGCACTGGAACATCACCGGCGAGGGCTTCCGCTCGCTGCACCTGTACCTCGACGATGTCGTTGACATCGCCCGCGAGGCCTCCGACGAGATCGCCGAGCGTATGCGCGCCCTCCAGGTCGTCCCCAACGGCCTGCCCGAGGTCGTCGCCCAGCGCAACACCCTCCCGACCGTCCCCGAGACGATCATCAAGACCGACGACGCCGAGGAACTTGCCGTCGCCGCCATCAACGCGACCGTCGGCACCATGCGCGAGGTCCACGAGAAGGTCGACGCCGAGGATTCCGCCTCCGCCGACATTCTCAACGACTACATCCGCCGCTTCGAGCAGCAGGCGTGGTTCATCCGTTCCCAGAACGGCCAGGCCTGAGCCTGACACCTCCGTGAGGAGGGAGCGAGTCGCGTAGGCTCGTGTGAATAACATCGGGGTGCCCCGCCTGTGTATCAGGCGGGGCACCCTTGTGTGTGCGTGAGTTCGCCCATCGCGGTGGATGGGTGATGGAGTCGCAGTCGAACAAGGTTGGCGCTCTGCGGTATGCGGACGTATGTGCGCAGTGTGCGCCGCAGGTATCGCGTTCGGCTGGCGAGGCCTCGCCAGTGTTCAGGAGAAGTGCGACGAGGGGAGGAACGGTGTGAACGCTCTCCCCGGAAGGTGACACAGCGTCAGCGACATGGGGAAGTGTGAACATTAGGCTGGTGGAGTGACGAATTCCCAGGACGTAGCAGCGACCACCTCGACGTCGATCCATGCGCACCACGGAGAGGCACAGCCCGCCCTGGTTCTGGTGAACCTGGGGACGCCGACTGCCCCCGAGCCTGGTCCGGTGCGCGCGTTCCTGCGCGAGTTCCTGTCCGACCGTCGCGTCATCGAGATGAGTCCGCTCCTGTGGAAGCCCATCCTTGAGGGCATCATTCTGCGCGTGCGCCCGCGCGAGGTCGCCGCCAAGTACCGCAGCATCTGGATGGAGGAAGGCTCGCCGCTCATGCACTACACCCGCGAGCAGGCCCGCCGCCTCGGCGAGCGCTTGCCGGGTGTGCGCGTCGAGGTCGCGATGCGCTACGGGCAGCCCTCCATCGGTTCGGTCCTGGACCGCCTGCACGCCGAGGGCGTGCGCCGCGTCGCGATCCTGCCCGCGTATCCGCAGTACGCGGCCTCGACGGTGGCGACGATCAACGACGCGGTCGCGAGCTGGATCGGCCGCAACCGCGACGGCTTCGAGCTACGCCTGCATCGTTCTTTCCCCGCAGCCCCCGCGTACATCGAGGCGCTTGCGACCGCGTTGGAGCGCCACTGGGAGCAGGTGGGTCGCCCGAACTTCCTGACGGGGGACCGCGTCGTCGTGTCCTTCCACTCGATCCCGGTCGCCATGGACGAGGCCGGGGACCCCTACCGCACCGAGTGCCGCCACACGGTCGCCGCCCTCGAGTCGCGCCTCGGCCTGGCAATGGGGTCCCTGACGGCCACCTTCCAGTCTGTGTTTGGGCGTGCGCAGTGGCTCGGCCCGCAGACAATCGACGAGATGGGCGAGCTCGGTGCCGCGAAGTGCCCGCGCGTGGACGTCATTTGCCCGGGCTTCATGGCGGATTGCCTGGAGACGCTCGAAGAAATCGACCAGCTGAACCGCGAGACTTTCGTCGAGGCCGGGGGCGGCGACTTCCACTACGTGCCGTGGGCGAACGACTCCGATGGTGCGGTTGCTGCCTTGGAAGAGCAGTCCCGCATCGCTCTCGCTGGCTGGGTGTAGAAGCGTACGTCAATCCGAGAGGAGACGCGGGGCTGATCCGACCGCGTGCGCATGAGAGAGAGTTTGTGTGCGTATCGCGGATAGGTTATTCGCTTGCGGATAGGTTACTAAGCTATCCGCGTGTTCATAACCTATCCGTCAGCTCTTTTCCTATCCGCGAGCGTGGCGATCCGGTTGGCAACGTGGATGTGTGAGCAGTGCCGGGCGCTGCCCCTCGGATGCTGTCACAAACGACCGGCGGTCGAAACCCTCCGGCGTGGTCAGCCATGGCCTCGTACCGTGACGGTATGAGCACGACTGACTGTACCGACTTCGCGACGCTGGCCATCCACGCCGGGTTTGACCCGGACCCCGTGACGGGGGACGTGGTACCGCCGATGCACGTCGCGTCGACGTACGTGCAGGACCGGCCGGGCCAGCTGCGCAGCGGATACGAGTACGGGCGTTGTGGCAACCCGACGACCAACGCGTTCGCGGGGGCGCTGGCTGCGCTGGAGGGGGCGACGCACGGCTTCGCGTTCCCGTCGGGCATGAGCGCTGAGGACACGGTGATCCGCTTGCTGGCGCGCCCCGGCGACCACGTCGTGCACTCGACCGACGTGTACGGGGGAACTCATAAGCTCCTCAGCGTCATCAAGCCTGCCGAGGGCATCACCTCCCAGGCGGTGGACCTGACTAACCTGGCCGAGGCCGAACGCGTGATCCGCGCGCAGCGCCCCCAGATCGTGTGGGTCGAGACGCCCTCGAACCCGTTCCTGCTGGTTACTGACATCGCTGCGATTGCGGCCCTCACACACGAGGTGGGCGGCCTGCTGATCGTGGATAACACGTTTGCGACGCCGGTGTTGCAGCGGCCCCTCAAGCTGGGTGCGGACGTCGTCGTGCACTCGACGACCAAATATGTGGGCGGCCACTCCGACGTGATCGGAGGAGCTTTCATCCTGCGCGATGGCCTGGAACTGCCCGCGCACGTCGAGCCTTTTTTCGGCGAGCGCGACGCGGCGGCCGAGGCCGTGAAACTCCAGATGGCCCTCGGTCACGTGCCGTCCCCGCGCGACACGTACCTGGCGCACCGCGGCCTGAAGACTCTGGCTCTGCGCGTGCAGCGCCACTGCGAGAATGCGCAGAGGATCGCCGAGTTCCTGGCCTCCCACCCGAAGGTGAGAGCGGTCCACTATCCGGGGTTGGCCTCGGACCCGGGCTACGAGCTGGCCCAGCGCCAGAATCCCCGAGGCATTGGCGGGGTTTTGTCCTTCCAGGTTGCCACGGAGGAGGCGGCCCTCGAGCTGACGACGCGCACGCGCATTTTCGCGCTGGCTGCGTCGCTGGGTGCGCCGGAGTCCCTTATTGAGCACCCGGCGATCATGACGCATTCGACGCGTGTTGGCGGGGTTGGCGGCGTGCCTGGCACGCTTTTGCGCCTGGCGGTTGGCCTGGAGGACGCGGGTGATCTGATCGCGGATCTGGAGCAGGCGCTCGCCAGTATCTGACGGGGTGCGCGGGGCAGCTACGAGGCCGGGGTAGTTCAGCGGGCGCTGCTGAGCGAGCGGCGGCTGAGCCAGGCGGTTGCGGCGGTGGCACCGCCGACGGCGAGGGTCGCGGGGACGAGGATCATGGGTCCCTGAGCGGTGAACTCGATGACCAGGATGAGGCCGGTGAAGGGTGCGTTCATGGACGCGCCGAGGAACGCGGCGGCCCCGATGAAGGCGAAGGCGGCGACCTGCGAGCCTGGCCACGCGGCTGCCCAGGGCAGGCCGATGACGGCCCCGATGCCAGCGCCGAGGGCGACGGCGGGGGTTAGGACGCCGCCCCAGCCGCCGGCGCGGATCGTCAGGAAGGTCGTGACCGTCTTGGCGGCGAGTACCAGCGCGGCGAGGCCCAGGCCAGCACCGGTCGCCCAGACGGCGTCGAACTGGGTCTGCGCGCTGGCCTGCCCGTTGCCGAGCACGGAGGGCACCCACACGGCGATGACGCCGACGAGGAACGAGGCGGTGGGAAGTGACGCGAGCAGCCGCCAGTCGCGCGGACGGGCGGCACTGACGCGGGCGACGGCCTGCTTGAAGGCCCACCCGGTGGCCCCCAGTAGCGGCCCGATGAGGGCCGCGAACACGGTTAGGGAGAGTGACGGCGTGAGGGTGGGGACAGAGTAAAAGGGGGTGGGCCTCGTAAATCCCGTGGAGATGAGGACGGCGATGGCCGACGTGCAGAACGCGGCGGCGACAGCGCGCCTCGAACGCGACACGAGCAGGATTTCGAGCGTGTAAATCGCCCCGGATATGGGGATCGAATAGACGGCGGCCAGGCCCGCGCCCGCGCCGCACGCGACGATGATGCGCCGGTCTTCGGGGGTGAGTCCCAGGCGGTCGGCGGCGGCTGCAGAAAACGCGGCGGCCATTTCGCGCGGGGCGACTTCGCGCCCGACGGATGCGCCGAGGCCGACGATGAGCACCTGGGTCAGGGCGTGCCAGGTGGCGCGTAGGGGCGGCATTGGTGTGCCGCCCACGGCCGCCGATACGGACGTGATTGCGCGGGAGCGCCGGAAGAGAAAAAACCACGACGCGGCACCGAGGATGCCGCCGAGCACCAGGTTAAGAACGCGGCGGGCCGGGGAAGCGGCGCTGACGGCCTCCAGGAGAGTCCCGGAGTGTATGTCCCAGGCGAGGGCCTGAATCCAGTGCAGCAGGTGGATGCATGCCAGGCCGACGAGGCCGGCGATGACTCCGGTGAGTAGCGTTGCGACCGCGAATTGCCGGTTTGTCACGGACATGGCGTGTCATTGTCGATGCGCTCGCTGACACGGCTGAAGAGGCCGGTGAGCATGTCGATTTCCTCGGGCGTGATCTCGTTGAGGAAGAGGCGGCGGATGACGTCGCGCTGGACGATGGCGGCCTCGTCGAAGAGGCGCTTGCCGGCGTCGGTGAGGAAGACGAGGCCTCCGCGTCCGTCGCCCTGGCAGGGGCGGCGGGAGATAAGGTCGCGTGATTCGAGGCGTTTCATGGTGTGGGTGAGGCGTGAGCGGGAGAAGACGACCTTGTGTGCGAGGACGGAGGGGCGGATGCCTGCCTCGCCGGCGCGGTCGGTCATGAGGAGGACTGAGTATTCGGGCATCGATAGGCCCGACTGGCATTTGAGGGCGGCTTCGATGCGTTCGGTCAGGCGAGCGGTGGTGGTGAAGTAGAGCTCCCATGCCGCCGCTCGGTGGTGGTGTGCTCCGCTCACTGTGTCTCCTCGTCTCGTTGGGTGAGTCGCGTGGCCTCCCCAGCCTCGCGCGTCTGATGACGAGTATAACTTTCAATTACCGGTAGCTAGCAATCGGTGCTATATAAGTCACGTTTGACATGGAATGCGAATAGTGAGAAAGGGAGTGCGCATTGCGTTATTCTAATTAATACGAATTCCGCTGATGGTTGGAATGTGGAATTCTTGATCCCTCAGGAGGAATAGAATATGAAGAAGACGACGAAGGTCGTGGAAGTTGTTGACGATCTCGATGGCTCGCCTGCCGATCAGACGGTGCGTTTCGCCTTTAACGGCGCTTCGTACGAAATTGATCTGAACCGCGCGCATTTCGAGGAATTCGCTGAGGCTATTCAGCCTTACATTAAGGCTGGCCGTAAGGTTGGCTCGACTCGCCGCCGTGGCAATGCGGGCAACCCGAACCAGCGCCTGGAGAACGCGAAGATTCGTGCGTGGGCACAGGGGGAGGGCCTCGATGTTTCTGATCGTGGTCGTATTCCCACTCCGATTGTCGAGGCGTACCGTAAGGCGCATGCCTGATCGATACATGTCATCGGGGGGTGCAGGACGACCTGCACCCCCCGATTATTTAGTCGGTGTCACTCGACGCCTTCGATGGTGTTATTCGCACCGGTGTCGCTGGTGACCTTGAAGTTGGTGGCCTTCTCGAACGTGATTGTGTTGTTGGATCCCGTGAAAGCTGCCGTGGCAGTGAGGGCCTCAACGTGGATGTCGTTGTTGGAGCCGTTCACCGTGATGTCGGCGACCGAGCCGCCCTCAATCGCGTTGTTGGAGCCGTTGACGATGACCTTCGTGACGCCTGCGGGGATCGTCAGGTACTGGTTGGACTCGTCGAAGGTGATGGGTGCGGAGGTATCCGTAGCGCCAGTCGACGGAGCTGTGGCAGACGGCGCGGCAGGAGCCGGGGTGGCCGAGGAATCGGCGGAGGAAGCGGGCGCGGAGGCGGCCGGCGCGGCAGAAGATGAGGAGGACTCGGCCGGGGCGGCGTTGTTCTGGGTGCAGCCGGTCAGGGCCAGGGCTGCCACGGCCACGGCGGCAGCGGCGGGGAGGAGGGGCTTGATAGACATGGCGTCTCCCTTTCGTTGGATCGAAGTTACACCTTGGTCAGGGTACTAGAAAGCGGGGATGAAGATCTCGACGCGGCGGTTGAGCGCGCGACCGGCGGGGTTGTCGGAGCCGTCCGCGTTCTCGTTGGGGGCCACGGGCTTGGACTCGCCGTAACCGGTGGCGTCCATCGTCGCGGTGACGCCGTCCTTCTTCAGCTCGCCGGACACGGCGTTCGCGCGTGCCTCGGAGAGCTGCTGGTTGAAGGCTTCGTCCGAGATGGAGTCGGTGTGCCCGTAGATGTGGGCGGTGGGGACCTTCGCGTTGTTGAGCACGTCCGCGAGCTTCTTGAGGGTCTGTGAGGCGTCGGAGCGGATCTCAGACTTGCCGAAGTCGAAGAGGACGCCGTCCTCCAGGGTGATGAGCGTGCCGCAGGATTCGACGGGCTTGAGGGATTCGACGGCCGGGAACTTGCCGAGCTTGGCGGCCTTGTCGACCTTCGGCGCGTCGGTGACCTTGTGGCCGTTGACTTGGGCGGTGCCGTCGCCGTTGTTGATGATGGTCAGGCTCGGGCTCGTGTAGCTGCCGGTGCCGTCGCCGTTGTTGATGACGGTGACGGTGCGCGTGGTGTGCGTGCCGGAGCCGTTGCCGTCGTTGGTGATGGTCTCGCCGGAGCTGGTGTTCGTGTAGGTGCCCGATCCCTTGCCGTCGAGCGTGAAGGTGGTGTCCGGGGTGGTGTAGGTGCCGGAGCCGTCAGCGTCGACGGTGATCGTGAGCATGGTCGCCATGTTCGTGTATGTGCCCGAGCCATCGCCCGCGTAGGTGATCGTGGTCGAGCCTTCGGTGATGACGCCGGAGCCGTCGTCGGCGTTAACGATGGTGCCATTGGCAGAGGAGGAGACGGCCGATCCGTCGCCGCCGAAGATTGTGGAACCGGAGATCAGGGATGATCCGTCGCACTTGGCGGGCGAGACGGTCACGCCTTCGACGGAGGAGAGCTGCGAGGAAGCGGAATCGATGACGGCCTTGTCGGCGTTGGAGGCGAACACGTCGATAGCGGGCAGGGAGAACAGGGGGATCGGGGGGATCTCTCCGGGACGGTATCCGGGCACCGTCGGGGTGGACGAGGCCGTGGCTGAGGCAGTCGGGGACTGTGTCGGCTCGTCGGTGGTGGCCTCCGCGGTGGGAGCGGCGGTCTCGGTGGTCTTCGGCTTGGAAGAACCGCAGGCGCCCAGAGCGAGGGTGGCCGCGGTGATGAGCGCGGCCGCTGTCAGAGTGCGTCGTGTGATGGTCATGGTTTAACCGTACGGGACAAAACAGGGGCGCATACTGTTCCGGTAATCATGTCAAGCTGCGGGTTTTCAACGAACTCAGGGGGAAAAGGAAGGAGCGTTCAGGGGTTAATCAGGGGAACCCCGGGGTGCGCCCGGGGGTGGGAAACCGGGGAAACGGCCCCGGCCTCGTCCCTGACGTGGGGGAACTGCTCAACCTGTGTCGTGATCAACGACACGGAATGTAGGAGCTGGGCGTTGTCTGTGGGACAATAGAGACATGAGCTACAAACTGGTGCTGCTCCGCCACGGCGAGAGCGAATGGAATGCAAAGAACCTCTTCACCGGTTGGGTGGATGTTCCGCTGTCGGACAAGGGCCGCGCGGAGGCTACCCACGGTGGTGAGCTCCTCAAGGAATCCGGCGTTCTCCCGGACCTCCTGTTCACGTCGATGCTGCGTCGCGCCATCATGACCGCGAACCTGGCTCTCGACGCCGCTGATCGCCATTGGATCCCCGTTGAGCGCAATTGGCGTCTCAACGAGCGCCACTACGGTGCGCTCCAGGGCAAGAACAAGAAGGAAATCCGTGACGAGTACGGCGAGGAGCAGTTCATGCTGTGGCGCCGTTCCTTCGACGTGGCTCCGCCCGCCATCGAGGCCGGCTCCGAGTTCTCGCAGGATCAGGATCCCCGCTACGCCGGCGAGCCTGTTCCCATGAGCGAGTGCCTCAAGGACGTCATCGCGCGTCTGCTGCCCTACTGGGACGAAGCCATTGTTCCCGCGATCAAGACCGGCAAGACCGTCATGATCGCCGCGCACGGCAACTCGCTGCGCGCCATCGTCAAGCACCTGGATGAGATCTCCGACGAGGATATCGCCGGCGTCAACATCCCCACCGGCATTCCGCTGGTGTACGAGCTCGACGAGGAGACCCTCAAGCCCATCAAGAAGGGTGGCACCTACCTGGATCCTGAGGCCGAGGCGAAGATCGCCGCGGTCGCCAACCAGGGTAAGTGAGCAACGCGGGGCCCCGGCATCGTCTGCGTGGACGAGGCCGGGGTTTCGCCGTACCCTCGGTCGCGGCGTGTGGGCGGTCAGCGAGGACCCGGTGGAGGCGTGTCTGCCGTGGCATGGACGGCGCGCGGATGCCTGAAATACGCCGTGTTTCGGGGGCTGGTGAGCATTGTGGCGCATTCCCTAAATCTGACCATGTGATCGTGACCGGGGTCGCAAGCATGGTCGTATTGTGGTCGTACTTGAAGATGGTTTGTGCCGTTCCTCTAGTGCGTGTAACGTAGGCTTTTCATGCTGTCTCGGGGATATTCGTCAGGCAACTGGTAGAATAGGCCGTGCTATCCACGCGAGCATCCAGGAGTCTTTCCATGTCGTTCGAAATCGGTCAGACGGTCGTCTACCCGCACCACGGCGCAGCCACGATCGAAGAGGTCATGACGCGCACCATCCGTGGTGAAGAGCGAACATACCTCAGGCTGCGCGTGAACCAGGGCGATCTTGAAATCCAGGTCCCCGCCGAGAACGTCGACCTGGTCGGCGTCCGTGACATCGTTGATGAGGATGGGCTTGAGGAAGTCCTCACCGTCCTGCGCGCCCCCTACCTTGAGGAACCCACCAACTGGTCGCGCCGTTTCAAGGCGAACCAGGAGAAGATCGCGACCGGCGATATTGTTAAGGTCGCCGAGGTCGTGCGCGACCTGACGCGCCGCGATGACCTGAAGAAGCTGTCCACGGGCGAGAAGCGCATGCTGACGAAGGCGCGTTCTATCCTCACCTCCGAGCTGGCCCTGGCTCGCAACATTGAGAAGTCGGAGGCCGCCGCGCGTCTCGACGCCGTCCTGGCTGAGGGCCGCATCGAGATCGATGACGATGTCGCAGCTGAGTGAGGCTTGCGCGGTCCTGACGGCCGCCGGTTCGGGTTCGCGCCTCGGCTGCGAGCTGCCCAAGGCCCTCGTCTCCCTCTCGGGTCGCCCCCTGGTCTGGTGGGCGGCCCGCGGCCTACGCGCCGGGGGAGTGGGGATGATCGTCGTGACTGCCCCGGCCTCGTCCATCGAGGATTTCCGCGCCGCCCTGGCTGACATCGAGGACGTCCTCGTGGTCGCTGGCTCTGACCGCTCCCGCCAGGCGTCCGTCGCCCTGGGCTTGGCTGCCCTCCGGCACCGTGATGCGGACACGGTTGTCCTCGTGCATGACGCGGCTCGTCCCCTGACACCCCCGGAGGTGAGCGCGCGCGTCATCGACGCGGTGCGCGGCGGTGCTGGTGCCGTCATCCCGGTCCTGCCCGTCACGGACACGCTCAAGACCGTGGACGCCTCGGGCCTCGTCACGGGCACGCCCCGGCGCGCTGACATGGTGGCCGTGCAGACCCCGCAGGGCTTCCGATGGGACGTGCTCACCCGCGCGCACGAGGCGGGTGCCTCCCGAAGCGCCGACGAGGCCGTGGCTGCCACGGATGACGCGGGCCTCGTCGAGGCCGTTGGAGGCTCCGTTCAGACCGTTGCCGGTGATGAACGCTCCCTGAAGGTGACACGCCCCCTGGACCTCGCCCTCGCCCAGCTTCTCGCAGCCGAGGAGCCGAGCGCCTAGCGGCGCGGCGGATCTTGTCTGAAGGAAGGCCATCGCGCCTGCCATACCGTTTATGGTGGCCTGCGGTGGCTCTGACCTCCGCATTCGCGCCCGCCCGCGCAGCCAGGCGTTCCCCGTGAGGTGTCCACGGTCTCGTCCCCACTGCGGCCCGAAGAGGGGGCGCGCCGCGAAACGTGGTAGTTTCGCCCTGGGCGCACCAGCGCCACCGAGCACTCCCGAGCGAAGGAGCCCGATTCCATGAGCACCACGCCCGCCACCCATCGCCGCGTCATCACGCGCAAAGTCGTCGATTGGGCGGCTTGGGACTGGGGCAGCGCCGCCTTCAACGCGGTCGCCACGACCTTTGTCTTCACGACGTACCTGACCAGCGACGGCGTTTTCACGGACGCGGGGACGGCCGCGACGTGGCTGAGCAACGGCATGACGATCGCGGGCCTGTTCATTGCGCTGCTCGCCCCGATCACCGGTCAGCGCGCTGATCGACGAGGCCGTGGCGGGGCCTGGCTCGGATGGTTCACGGGGGCGGTCGTGGTCTGCATGCTCGCCATGTACTTCGTGCACCCGGCGTCGGTCCTCGGCCCTAAGGGTGCGCTCATGCTGGGTATTGCGCTGCTGGGCTTGGGTAACGTGTTCTTCGAGTTCGCCTCCGTGAACTACAACGCGATGCTCAACCACCTGGGTGAGAAGGAAGACCGCGGCAAGATTTCGGGCTTCGGCTGGGCGGCTGGCTACATCGGCGGCATCGTCTTGCTGCTGATCCTCTACGTCGGCCTGATTGGCGTGAACGTGCTGGGCGTGCCCGCCGACGAGCACCTCAACATCCGCATCTCCATGGTGATCGCCGCCCTGTGGCTGGGCGGCTTCGCGATCCCCGTCCTGAAGAACCCGCCGCTGCCTCAGAAGGTGTCGACGGCGGACGACCATGAGACGATCCTCGACTCCTATAAGCTCCTGTGGCGCACGGTCGTCACCCTCAAGCGCGAAGCCCCGCACACCCTGTTTTTCCTCATCGCCTCAGCCGTTTTCCGCGACGGCCTGGCAGGCGTCTTCACGTTCGGCGCGGTCCTGGCCAAGACGGCGTTCGGCTTCAGCGCCAGCGATGTCATGATCTTCGCGATCGCCGCGAACATCGTTGCAGGCCTGGCGACCGTGGCGTTCGGGTGGGTGGACGACAAGATCGGCCCGAAGAACGTCATCATGCTGTCCCTGACCGCAATGGTTGTCGCCGGGTTCGGCGTTTTCTTCCTGCACTCCCACGGACCCATCGTGTTCTGGAGCCTCGGCCTGGTCCTGTGTGTTTTTGTTGGCCCCACCCAGTCCGCGTCGCGTTCCTTCCTGTCGCGCATCATCCCCGCGGGTCGCGAGGGCGAGGTCTTCGGCCTCTACGCCACGACGGGCCGCGCCGTGTCCTTCATGGCCCCCGCCATGTATGGCCTCTTCCTCATGATCGGTAAGCGGATGACCCCCGCGGGCGCGGACTACACCTACTGGGGCATCCTCGGCATCATGCTGATCCTCGGTGTGGGCCTGGCCCTGACGGCACCCGTCAAAGCCGAGCGTGCCACGCTCGACCACATGGCGGACTGAGGCCTCGGCGAGGCCCCACGCCCACGCGTGACACGTCCCCGACGCGACCGAGCAAGTTTCGGGCGTCGGGGACGTGTCGTCTATTGGGGTTATTGGACATGTCGTGTTGGCGGGACTAGTCCTAGGTGTTGTGTTGGGGTTTATTCCAGCGGATCGCTTCGTCGGTACTCCGCGGCTCGGGGCCAGAGAACAGATACTCCGTGCTCGCTTATCGGAGAGTCCCTCTCCTCGGTACGCTAACCCGCTATTCCGAATCGGGGTCCTCTCCTCCGCACGCTAACCCGCTATTCCGAATGTGGGCAACCCCGCCCACGTATGGAGCAGACGGCCCGCGTGCGGAACAGGGGGCTGGCGTGCGAGCACACCATGACGTCAGGTTGCGAACGTCCTGAAGCGTCCCTGGTCGGGGAATGACTCACCTGTGTTTATGAGAGGAGGGGCGTCGTGAGCCTCGTCGACGAGGATGACCACGGTGGCACCCGAGACGTTGCTCAGGGGAGCAAGCTCGTCCTTCGCACAGGGGTGGACTCGTGGGAGGAGGTCCGGGAGGGAGATCGTTGGGTGTTCACGGTCTGTCCCTGTGCTCTGTCAGTGCTTGGTGAGAGAGGGTCACGAGGCCTTCGGCGTGAAGGCCGTGATCTGCTCGTCGGTCACGCCGATGAGGAGGTCGTCGAAGGCCCATGTCAGGTTTGTCGCCTGGTTCAGTTCGTGCGATGTGTATACGACCTCGCCGTTCATGTCGACGAAGAAGGACTACAGTCCTCGTGGTGGTCGCTGTCCCCTGATAGCCGACCGGGGTGGGATCCGCCTCGATCTGCGGGGCAGTCGCTTCCGGCGTCGGATCTGGATGACGGACGTGAATGTACGTGCTCCTCACGGAAAGCCTGTACAGAAATCCGGCGAGGGTACCGATGACGAGTACCGCAACCAAAGTAACGAGGACAACGAGCACCTGACGGCCCAGTTTTGTTCGCCGTGGGGGCTGCTGAGCAGGGGGCTGAGGTGCCTGGCGGTCCTGGGAGAACGACTGCGGAGACTGAGGCTCGGGTGCCTGAGAGCCGCCGTTCGAGGGGTGCAGCGGCTGGGGTACCGGGCTACTCGCGGGGGGGGGGTGATCGTCGTTGCTCATGAGTTGTTTCTATCACACTCGTACGCTGAGCATGACGCCGTGGCCACCCAGGCCTCGTCACGAGGAAGCAGGAACGAACGCCTTGATTTCCTTATCAGTGATGCCGATCAGCATGTCGTCAAAGACCCAGGTGAGGCGTGTGGCCCTCGTGAAGTCTTTCGTCGAGGAAGACGAACCATCGGCGGTGTTAATGATGTAGCTGTTAGTGTCCTGGGAGTTGAAGGACCTGACATACAGGGTCGATCCATCGGCGCTGACACGCAGGTCCTTCGGAGTGAAGGAGCAGCCGTCGCGCACGAACCGGCGTGCAGCGTCCGGGAGCGGGACCTCGCGCGTCGAGTCGTCGGCGGTCAGGGCGACCGTGATCGTGCACTCGCCCGTGCCGGTCATGCTCACCGTTCCCGTTGCCCACGCCGCTCGTTTCTGTGTCATGAAGGTCTGGATGTCCGACGTCGTCGGCTGCGTCCCGTCTCGGCTGAGCGCGGGCAGGTCCGGTTCGGCGGTGAACGTCGCTTGAAGGACCCCGTCGCTGTCGAAGATAGACCCGCGAGAACCGGAGTTCTCGTAGACGATGAAACCGTTGGTGGCCACCTCGACCTTCCGGGAGTCGGCATTCCCGTTGGGATTGCTCAAGGTTACCGCCTCGCCGGTATGGACGTTGAGGATCTGCGGGAGTTCATTGGTGGCGGTGGGGACCAGGACCGAGGCGTGCACACCGTTCCCTGCGACCGCAGTGCCTACAGGTGCATAGCCCAGATCATGGTCACGCAACCCATACCCGGACTGCGTCGCCGTGGACGTGGTCCACAGGTTAGTCCACTCGCCGCC